>MDTC01024723.1_pt1 | contig 13176 bp, 14 predicted proteins | sample 811181 | NCBI WGS metagenome assembly MDTC01 (sample SAMN05326644, study PRJNA326480) | marine metagenome | isolation source: seawater | place: Pacific Ocean: North | collected 2011 | reverse complement strand
TGATGCAATTGATGTAATGAAAGTAATAGAAAAAATATATAGTAATGATAAGAGTTGGGTAACAAAAGTAAAGAAATATAATGAAAAAAGTATACAAAAAAAATAATTTAGACAAATTTTTTAAAAATAAAAAAGAGATTTATTTTGAAAGTTATACAAAATATTTATCTCTTTTATTAAAAAGATTACCAAATAAAAAAATAAATAAATTCATAACTAAAGTTATAAAAACTACCAAAACTGGAAATATGATTTATGTAGCTGGCAATGGAGGAAGCGCATCAACTGCTAACCATTTTGCGATTGATTTTATGATGGCAACTAATGGTCTAAGAAAAAAAATTAGATGTATTAGTCTAAACTCAAATGAAGCTGTTGTTACTGCCATAGCAAATGATTTTGATTATAAATATGTTTTTTCAAAGCAATTAGAGTTTTTAGGAAAAAAAGGCGATATTTTAATTGTGATATCCGCTTCTGGAAATTCTGAAAACTTGTTAAATGCAATTAAATACGCCAAAAAGAATAGAATTTTTACCGTGAGTTTTACATCATTTGATGGTGGCAAAATTGGTAAAATAAGTGATTTGGATATTAATATTAAAACTGAAATTGATGAGTATGGCCCAGCGGAAGATGCACATTTAATTTTAAATCACGTAATAACAACTTATGTAAATAAAATGATAAATCTAAAATAATGAAAATAGGTGTATGCTCCAGGTCATTTTCAAATAATGCTGATCTAGTAAATCTTTTAAAAAAATATTTCAAAAATATTAAACTAAATAAATCTTCGAGATTAAATGGAACAAAACTAATAAAATTTTTAAAAGATTGTGATGTTGCAATTGTTGGATTAGAAAAAATAAATAAAAATATTTTAGAAAATTGCTATAAACTAAAATTTATTTCAAAATTTGGTGTTGGATTAGATAATCTTGATTTTTATCAATTAAAAAAATTTAAGATTGGTGTGGGTTTCTCAAAAAATTTAAATTCTGAGTCCGTCACAGATTTGGTAATTTTAGCAATGTTGTATAAAATAAGATTATTTAAAAGTAATTTGGATAACGCTAAGAATTTCAAATGGAAGCCTAATATAGGTGAAAACTTAAGTAGTAAGAAAATAGGTATAATAGGATATGGTAATATAGGACGATTATTATATCGCAAATTAAAAAGCTTTTGTCCTCAAATTTACGTTAATGAAATTAATAAAAAAAAAATGGTTGGTGATATAAATTTTAAATCAAAAAGTTTTATTTTCGAAAATTGCGATATCATTTCACTTAATACAGATTTAAATATAAAAACAAAAAATATGATTAATAAAAAAACACTATCAAAAATGAAAAAAAATTGTTTAATAATAAACACTTCTAGAGGTGAAGTTATTAATGAAAGTCATTTTTATGAACATTTAACTAGGAATCCAAATTTTAACTGCTTTTTAGATGTTATGGCCAATGAGCAAATTTTAAACAAAAAATTGATTAAATTAGACAATGTTTGTATAACACCTCATATAGGCGGATCAACGTCAGCCAGTATAAAAAAAATGGGTCTAGCATCAATAAAAAAAGTTTTAAATTATGTCGAAAGAAAATAATAAAATTGAATTTGGATCCTGGTTATCAGTATCAAATGAAAACATAGCTGAAATATTTTGTAATCATGATTTCAGTTTTTTAGTTGTCGATATGGAACATTCTTCTTATTCAGTCAAGGAAGCTTGTAATTTAATCAGAATTATAAAACTAAAAAATAAAAAAGCATATGTTCGCTTACCAAATATTGATGAGAGATTAATAAAAAATTTTTTAGAATTTGGAGCCGATGGCTTAATTGCGCCAATGATTAATAATTTAAATCAGGTAAAAAAATTAATTAAGTATTCTTTTCATTTACCGCTTGGAAACAGAGGCATTTCTTTAAATAGATCTAATACTTATGGCAAAAATTTTAATAAAAACTTAAAAAATAGTACAAAAAAAATTAAATTATTTGTCCAAATTGAAAGTAAAGAGGCTTTAGATAACCTGAAAGCTATTTTTTCTGAAAAATTAGTAAGTGGATTTATAATTGGCCCTTATGACCTATCAATGAGTCTAGGTATTCCTGGAAATTTCACTAGCAAAAAATTTTTAGATGCAGAAAAAAAAATAATAGACGAAGGAAAAAAATTTAATAAAATATTCGGTACACACCTAATCAATCCTTCTAAGAATGAGATAAGTAAGGCAGTAAAGAAAAAGTATAAATTTATTGCATGCGGTGTAGATTTTAAAATTATTGGCGACACTCTTAAGAATATATTTTAGTTTATGAATTTTTATATAGTGATACCTGCAAGAATGCAGTCATCAAGATTGCAAGGCAAAGTTTTAAAAAAAATATGTGGTTTACCAATGCTTGAACATTGTTTTATACGAGCATCTAAAGCGGTTAGTAAAAAAAATATATTTTTAGCAATATGTGATAAAGAAACTGAAACTTTCTGTAAAGAAAAAAATATTAATTATGTTAAAACTTCAATATCTCATAAAAGAGCGTTGACGCGAACAACTGAGGCAGTAAAAAAAATAAAATTCATTAAAAAGGAAGACGTTATTATTATGTATCAGGGTGACGAACCCTTTTTAAACCCAAAAAATATAAAAAAAGTAATAAATAAATTTAAATCAATAAAAAATTTAGAAGTTTTAAATTTGTTGCTTAAAACAAAAGATAAAAATTTAATCAATAATCCAAATAATGTTAAAGCTATACTTAACGAGAAAAATGAAATAATTTATTATTCAAGATACCCAATACCATATTGTTTGAATAATCTAAAATATCACTTTATTCAAACAGGGTTAATAGCCATAAAAAAAAAGAAGATTTCAACTTTTGCATCAAAAAAAAGTTCAAAACATGAAAAATTAGAATCAGTAGACATGAATAGATTAATTGACAAATCGATCAAAATTAATTCTTTATTGACTAACAATTTTGGTTTTGGAGTTGATACGCCACAAGATTTAAGAAGAGCAAATAAAATTATGAAAAAAGATAAAATATTTAAAACTTATAAAAATGATTTTTGATACTAATTCTGATTTTGGTAAAAATATAATCATATTTAAAAACAAGAGTGTAAATTTTTTTAATGAACAAAAAAGTAATCAAAAAAAATTTACAAGTATATTGGAAAAATGGCATAAAAGTTTATTTAAAAATAATTTTCTAAAAAAAACTATTTTGTTTTCAAAATCATCTAGATTTACTCTCCTAAATAGTGATGAGTTTTATAATAATTATTTATTATATGTATGTGGAAAAAATAGAGAAAATATTTCAGGTATAACAAATATCACAATTAACTTTTTAAATTTATTCAAAATTCATTTTTCTTCAGATTATATAATTCAAATATTTTATTTTATTAAAAAAATATTTAGATATTTAAATCAAATTATTAAATGTTTATTAACAATAAATATTTCATTTATTAAAATAGTAATTTTAAAAATAAGAAATAATAATGATATCTTTCATAATAAATCGTACATCTATAAAAATCTATACCTACCAGAGTTTGTAGAAAAAAAAAATTTTTCACAAACAGGAGATCATTTTTTTGGAAATTTAATAAATCAGGAAAAAAATTTATTTTATTATTTAATATATAACTCTGAAGATTTTCTAAAAATAAAAAATCTCAAAAAAAAAAATTTATGTTCTTTTATAAATTTTATTGAGATAAAGCATTTATTTCTCATATATTTCTTATCCATCTATGTTTTTATAAAATATTTTTTATGTTCAATTATATTTGGAAGCAAAATAAACTTTGAATCTTATAAAGATAAGTATTTGGCAAAAGATTTTCTATGTAAAAATTTTTTTTCAAGTAATATTTTTTTTCAAGAAACAAATTATTTTGTAATTAAAAAAATAATTACTACAATGAGTTTTAACCGAATTCTTTTTCCTTTCGAAAGAAAGGGTTATGAACAATATACAATGCATTTATGTAGAAAATATAAAATCAGGGCTAAAACTGTTGCTTTTGTTCACCAATTAGCAAATGACGGGCACAGGTATTTATACTTTAGGAATAATAATCACGTTTATCAACCCGATCTTATTGGTTCAACAGGTCAAGCGCAAAAAGATTTGCTAATTAAAAAATTTCGTTGGGAGAATGAAAAGATTATAGTTCTTGGCTCACCGAGAAAAATGAATGTTAAGATTAATATTAAAAAGAATAAAACTAAAAATATTTTATTTATCACCTCTTATTATCATGAATTAGAAAGTGCATGTAAAATTCTATACGACTTAAAAAAAATTCATAATTTTAATATTTATGTAAGAACTTATCCTTATGCAGAGATAAATGAACAAAGCAATATTTTGAAAAAATACGATTTATATTCTCGAGAAAACAATATTAAAGCTTTAAGTTTTCATGAACAAATCAATTGGTCTGATTTTGTCTTTTTTTCTTCCTCGTCTGCATCTATTGAAGCTATGCAAATGAACAAACCTGTTATAAGAATAAAAAACCGATTCTATTTTGACATAAATCCGTTCGATTTTGAAAATGATATTTTATCTGAAGTTGAAAATACTGACCAAAGTATAAAAATCTTACATGATTTCAAATCAGAAAAATTTTTAATTAATTATTTAAATAAGCAGAAAGAATATTCACTTAATTTTTATGAAGAAATAAACTTATGAAGTTAATAAAAAAATTGAAAGGAAATAGTGGAGCATTAGTGGAGCTTGTAGAAATAAATAGTAATTTTTATATAAAAAAAACCAATGGAACAAAATTAAAAAAGTCAGCAGAAATTCTTCAAGAATTAAAATCTCAAAATTTTAACACACCAGATATAATTTCCTGCTCAAATAAATGTTTAATAATGGAGTACATAAACGGTGTAGATATGCAATCATTTCTTGAAAATGCTGATAATAATAAAATATTCAAAATAATTGATTTTATTAATTCTTATATAAAAATTAAAAGAACAAATAAAAAAAAAAATTTTTCCAATGAAATTTATAACAAAATCAATTCTCTAAAAAAAAAAATTAATCAAAAATATTTAGTGTTTAGCCTTGATCAACTTTATAAAAAATTACCTAAAATTTGTATTGATACCAGTATACACGGTGACTTAACATTAGATAATATTATTCTTAAGGATGATAAATTTTATCTAATTGATGCTAATCCTACCGATATTACTGCATTAGAATATGATGTTATCAAAATCAGACAAGATTTAGACTGTTTATGGTTTGTAAGAGATTTTAAAAATAAAAATAATTTTAAAATTATTTGTGACACAATTTCATTAAAATTAAAAAAGAATTGGAGTTTTTTTAAAAATGATTATATATTAATTTTTATGCTATTAAGAATTTTTCCCTATACAAAAGATATATCGACTCAAAAATTTTTATTAAAGAATATGAATAATTTATGGCAATAATTGTACCGTGTGCTGGAAAATCCTCTAGATTTCCAAAAACAAGACCCAAGTATCTCCTAACTATGTATGACGGTCAACTAATGCTACAGAAATGTATTGAGAATATAAAATATAATAAACAGCGTATCTATTTTGTAATTCTCAAAGAACATGATTATAAATACGGTTCAAAAAAACTTATCGAAAAAATATTTAACAATTCAAAAAAAATAAAAGTCGTGGTTTTACAAAATGAAACCTCTGGACCTGCAGAGACTGTCTATAAAATATCAAAAAAACTTGCTAGCAAGGAGCCTTTATATATTAAAGATTGTGATAGTTTTTTTAATCAAAAGTTCAAAATTCAAAATTCAGTCGCTGTAGTAAATTTAAATAAAAATAAAAAAATTTCTAATATCTCTGCAAAGAGTTTTGTTACTAAAAATTCACAAGATCTAGTAACTAATATAGTAGAAAAGTCAGTTGTTAGTAATTTAATCTCTGTTGGTGGATATAGTTTTGCAAAATCAGAGGTATTTAATGAAGCTTACAGAGAGGTGTCTAAAAATGTTAAAACTGAGCTTTTTGTGTCCAATATTATAAGACATGCATTAATTAAAACTCCATTTATTTCAGATGAAGTTACAAACTATGTAGACGTAGGAACCTACGATGATTTTGTAAATTATAATCACTCTCATCCAACAATATTTTGTGACATAGATGGAACAATTGTATTTAATCAATCCAAGTTCTTTAAAAAAAATAATTACTTAACCGAGGCCAAACCAATACCAAACGCTATAAAGTTTTTGCTAAAAAAACAATCGGAAGGTTCATTTATAATTTTTACCACATCCAGAGATGCTTTTTACAAAAAAGTTACCAATACATTATTAAAAAAGCATGGATTTAAAAATTTCAAAATAATCTTTAACTTACCACACTCCCCTAGAGTGGTTATTAATGATCACGATGTCACAAATCCATACCCAACAGCAATCTCAATAAATCCGCCGAGAGATAATAATGAGTATTGGTCAAAATTTGATTTAGCTAAAAAAAAATTTAAATGATCCAATGTTTAAAAAAAATTTCATTACTTACTAAAATAGTAAGAAAGATAAGATTATATAAAAACTTAATCAAAGTTTTTTTTTTTACTATCAATCTAAAAGGCAAACAAACCACAGCGCCAATAATACATGGACTAAATGGTTTTATATTAAGGTTTGTAAAAGAAGCATATGTTACTTTTTCTTTTAAACCAAAAAAAATTAAAAATTTTAAAAACTTAAGTGAAATTGCAAATAACAATTCAGTAGGCATAGTTTTGCAAGGACCTATTGGAGGTGGAATTGATTTTTTAATTGAAACTGTAAAATTTTATAAACAATTATATCCAGAATGTTTTCTTGTTATCTCAACTTGGGACACTGAAAGTGCTCAAAATAAATTAAAATTAGAAAATGCAAATATAAAAGTTCTATATAATAATCTTCCAGAAAGTTTAGGATATGGAAACATTAACGCACAAATTCTCTCGACTTATAATGGGATTAATTTTTTAAATAGTCAGGGCTGTAAATATATTATGAAGACCAGAACGGATTGTAGAATTTTCAGACCAAATGCAATTAGTTACATGATTAATCTTTTAAATGTATTTGAAAATAAAAAACATAGTCAGAAAAATAGAATAATTGCATGTAGTTCAAATACCTGCAAATATCGAATTTATGGCATAACAGACATTCTTTTATTTGGTCATGTTGATGACATATCTTTATATTTCGAAAACAAATACTTTGATGAAGGTTTGAAATTATTTGGAAAGAAGATTGAGGAAGAAAAAATCGTTAACTTTACACCAGTTGTAAGTGAAGTTTTTTTATGTGCTAAATATTTAATTAATATAGGTGAAAAATTAGATTGGTCCTTAGAACATTATTGGAATTGTGTTAAAGATTATTTTTTAATAATTGATTTTAATTCTATTGACTTTTTTTGGAAGAAATATGACTGGAATTTTGAACAAAAATTTCATAAGCATTTTACACTTGAAACTAATAGACCAATAGATTTTTTAGATTGGATTTATATGTATGGTAATGATGAGATAAGATTTGATAAAAAATTTCAAGAAAAATGGATAAAAAAAGGCAATGACTTTGAAAAGATAAGCGAATTTTAATGAGACACTATAAGTTAAGCGCTGTAATACCCTCTAATGGGAATTATAAGGTAAATAAAATTTTATCAATTTTGAATAGAAATAAATTTATAGACGAAATAATAGTTGTCTTTTCACTACAAAAATATCCACAGTTTAAGCTACTGAAGTCAAAAAAAATAAAATACTATTTTTGTAAAAAAACTGGACAGGTCGTTCAAAGACAATTTGGTTTTGCAAAAGCAAAACACGATCTCGTTTTGCAAATAGACGATGATATTATTTTTGCTAATAAAGATATTTTTAAATTAATACAATTTAAAAAAATTTTAAAAAATTCAAGTATTGGTCCTATTTATTATGATAACAATAAAAACAAAATTCACAAATTGGATAAAAGTTTTTTTGGATATTTCAAAAGATTTTTACATTGGGTAATATTATCAGTCCCTTTGACCAGCTTAAGAATGGGGAAAATCTCTAAAATACATACTAATTATGGTGTAGACCCAAAATATATGAAAAGAGATTTTTTAAGTTGTGATTGGCTTCCAGGAGGTCTTATATTGCATGAAAAAAAAAATCTAGTTTTAAAAAATTATTATCCTTTTAAAGGCAAAGCAATTGGAGAAGATATATTACACAGTAAAATATTACGGCGAAAAGGAATCAAATTATATGTTATCAAAAAAAGCTCAGTATTCACCAATCCTCAAGAAAATACCAATCGAGAATTTGTAAAAAAATATTTTAAATTCTTAAATTATATTAATATTAAAAAGACTAGGCTTTATATTTGGAAATTTGTATTTTATTTTGGTTTTGTTATAAGAAATAAATGAAATTACTTATTTTGAAATTATTAAAAATAGTTCAAAAAATTAAAAATTTAATTATTTTAAATGCCAGTCCATCTGTTGAAGTTCCACCAATACGACCAAACAATTACTACCGTTTTTATAAAGAAGAGGTTGAGGCAAGCTACCAATATTTTAAAAAATATTTCTCAACATCAATTTTTCTGTCTCAACAAGAAATTCGAAAATTTGCAATTACTAAAAGTTTACTAAATAATAATGCTGAAAATTACTTATTTCTTGAGTTTGGAGTTTGGAGAGGCGAGACATTAAATTATTTTTCAAATTTTATAAATGATAAAAAGATATTTGGTTTTGATAGTTTTACTGGTTTAAAAGATGATTGGGTTGGAACAGCTGCTTTAAAAGGAGAATTTAATTTAAAAGGAAAAATACCTAAATTAAAATCAAATGCCGTTCCAATCAAAGGCTGGGTGCAAGATACTCTTCCTGATTTTCTAACTAAAAATCCTCAAAATATTCAATTTGTTCATATGGACTTAGACACGTATGAAAGTAGCAAGTTTGTATTAAGTAATATCAAAGATAAATTTATACCTGGTACTGTAATAATTTTTGACCAATATTATAATTATTCAGGATGGAAAAATGGTGAGTTTAAAGCATTACAGGAAAATCTACCCGATGATAAATTTAAATATTTAGCTTTCTCAACTGATAATTGTCAGGTTGTAATAGAAATAATTTAAAACAAAAATATGCATAGAGTTTTTGATCTTATTATTCCTTTGTATAATAAGGAATATACAATTGAAAAAACTATATTAACTGCTTTAAATCAAGAATATAAATTTAATAAAATTTTTGTTATTGATGATGGATCTACAGATAAAAGCGCACTTGTAGTAAATAATTTAATCAAAAAATATCACCACATTGAATTGATAAAACAAAAAAATCGTGGCGTAAGTTTTGCAAGAAATCTAGGTGTTCAAAAATCATCGGCTGATTACATTGTTTTTTTAGACGCAGATGATTATTTGAGCAAATATTATCTTAAACAAATTAATATCTTGGTAGATAAATTTAATAAAAAAGCTAATATTTTTTCTGCAAAACACAGTTTTGAGAATAATGATGAAAATAAAGCAAAACAAAAATACTCTTATTCATTTTCCAGTTTTCCTTTAAGAAGTTTTTTATTTAAAAAAAATATAATTTGCTCATCTGGCCTTTGTCTCAATAGAGGGATATTTGAAAAATTTCAATTTAGAAATAATATAAAAATAGGTGAAGATATAGATTTTTTTCTTAAAATTTTTAGTAAAGAAAAGTTGTGTTGGATCAATAACTATCTTATTTTTATTAATAAAACAGCAGAAAATAGATCTGATGAGTTTTGGGAAATTCCTTTTTTCTTAATAAACAAAAAAGAAATGTTTACTTTATATCGAAGCAAATTGAAAAAATTAATTTTGCAACTTTTTTATCTTAAAAATTATTATTCAATACATTATAAAATAAAATTATTTTATCCAAAATATCAAAATCAATTTAAAGAATTAATCACTGAATTTAACTTTTTTGAAAAGATATTTCTAGTGATTGTAAAAACAAAATTATTTGAAAAGTTTTATAAAAAAAAAAAGAATTTAGAATTCGTTTTTTTTCCAAACTTTATTGTTAATTATTTTAATATAGCTTTGAATAATATTTACTACTTTTTGAGAAACATTTTTAACCATATAATCATCGACATAAGGTTTAAAATTTTTTCTCGAATTTATTGATAGTTTTATGGTATCTATAATTTTATCATCATAAAAATCGGTAATTATAACTGCTCCATTTTCTGCACCTTCGTGTCTTTCATGGGATGACCTTAACGTGACTGCTGGAAAGTCTAAAATTGCTGCTTCCTCAAAAATAGTTCCACTATCAGATATTGTGCAATATGAATTATTTTGCAAATTGCAATAATCAAAAAAACCGAATGGTTTTAAAAATTTTATTTTTTTAGTAGAAATTTTATGGAGCTTAATCATTTTTTTGGTTCTTGGATGTGTTGAAAAAATTATCTCCTTTTTTGTCTTTGTTTTAATATCATTTAACATATTTATGACTTTTACTAGACGGTTTTTACTGTCGACATTTTCTTCTCTATGTAAGCTTACAACAATATATTCTTTTTTTTTTAACTTTAATTTTTTTAGGATTTGAGATGAGTAGATCTTTTCTATGTTTTGATCGATGACTTCTCTCATATTTGAACCAATTTTAAAAATCATGTTACGATCCAGTCCTTCTGCAATCAGGTTTTGTTTGGCTTGTTCAGATATAGTAAGGTTTACGTCACTAATATGGTCTACAATTCTTCTATTAATTTCCTCTGGGACTCTAAAATCGTAACATCTATTACCAGCTTCCATGTGGAATATTGGAATCTTTTTTCTTTTTGCTGAGATTAGACCCAGGCTAGTATTTGTATCTCCATAAACTAAAATTGCATCAGGTTTTATTTTATCTATTATTTTATCAGTTTCAAAAATTATATTTGAAATTGTTTTTGACAAAACTTTATTTTTTACATTTAAAAAAAAATCTGGTCTTCTTATTTTTAAATCTTTAAAAAAAATCTTATTTAGTTCGTAATCATAATTTTGTCCTGAATGAATTAAAAAATTTTTAAAATTTTTATCTAATTTTATAATAGTTTGCGAAAGTTTAATCAGCTCTGGACGTGTTCCAACTAATGTAATTATTTTATACATATTTTTCAATTTTAATATTTTTGATTAAGTTAATTAATTCTTTTAATTCGAGTCTTTTTGTATTATCTGAATTGTATTCGTTTAATTTTTTTATTTTCCTTGTTCCTTTTGAGAAGTATATTGAATAATTCAAATCTCTATCATCAGAAATAATTTTAAAATATTTTTTTTGGTCCACTGCTCTTAGCATTTCCTCTTTAGAGACTAGTGTTTCGTATTTTTTTTCTCCATGTCGTATACCAATGTAGGATATAGAAACATTCGATTTATAAATTTTTTTTAGGGCATTTGCTATATCTTTAATTGTAGCCGCTGGTGATTTTTGGACAAATATATCGCCTTGATTTCCGTTATTGAGCGCATGTATTACTAAATTAATTGAGTCTTCAAGGGACATCATAAATCTTGTCATTTCAGGATCTGTAATTGTGATATCTTTCTTATTTATTATTTGATTTACAAACTTAGGTATGACCGAGCCCCTAGATGCCATTACATTGCCATATCTTGTTGCACACAAAATAGTCTCAGATGATTTAAGTTGTCTAGATAGTGAGACAAGTACCTTTTCAGCTAGAGCCTTAGTTAAACCCATTGAATTAATTGGGTAAACTGCTTTGTCGGTGCTCAATAAAATGAAATTTTTCACTTTGTTTTTTATTGCCATTTTAATTGAGTTTTCTGTGCCTAGAATATTTGTTTTTATTGCTTCCATTGGATAAAATTCACATGAGGGAACTTGTTTTAGTGCCGCAGCGTGAAAAACTATATCACTACCTTTCATTGGCTCTTCAAGACTATCTATTTGTCTTGTATCTCCAATAAAGAATTTTATTTTTTTATTATTTAAATTTTCTCTTAAATCTTCTTGCTTTTTTTCGTCTCTACTAAAAACTCTTATCTCTTTAGGGTTAAGTTTTAATACTTTATTAATCATAGCGTTACCAAACGAACCGGTGGCACCTGTGATTAGTAGAGTCTTATTATTAAAAGGATTTTTCATCGAATTTTTTCATTTCTGTTAACATTGTTTGCCACGACTTAATTTTGTAATTAGTTTTTTTAATAAATTTTTGTATGTTAAGTGTTCTGTTAATTTTAATTTTTTTATTTTCTAAAATAATTTTATTTTTCTTATATATATCATTTGTAAGTGTTAAAAGATCATATTTGTTAATACTTCTTCCTCCAATATTAAATGTACCAAATGATATTTTCTTTCTTAAAATGATATAATTATATATGATTTGAGCAATTTCATGACAAGTTGGTCCTGAAAAGTAAGCAAATTTGTAACCAAACACTTTTTTTTTGCAAAGAAACCATTCAAATAGACCATTTTTAGTTAATCTTTCTTTTCCAAATGCAGAAGTTCTTAAATTGATTAAAAAATTTGATCTAATATTTTCTACTTTAATTTTAGATTTAGCATATAGACTTTTATCTAATTCTACACTTGTTTCTTTATAGTTACCATTGTTTCCAGCAAATATACAGTCCGTCGAAAAATTGATTATCTTTACTTTAAATTTTAACAGAAGTTTAATTAATTTAAAGTTTAGTATATCAAAATGATTTTGCTTTACCCTTTTATGTTTTGTAGTACCTATACAATTTATTATCATATCAGGTTTTAGATCACTAATTATTCTATGAATTTTTTTAAAATTAATCTTATTGTTTTTAATAAGATTTCCATAGTAATAATTTTTCCCATCCCCAATCTTTTTTTTAGGGTTTCTTACACAGGGGAATACATGCAATCTTTTAGTAACTAGGTACCTAAGGATATTATTTCCTATCAGACCATTTGCACCTAAGATTAAAATTTTTTTGTACATATTATAGTATTTTAATTTTTTTTAAAAAAAATTTTACCTGTTTATCAATTTCAAAATTATTATTATAAAAACTAATATTTTTTTTTTTTTATAAGAAGC
>MDTC01010444.1_pt1 | contig 13176 bp, 10 predicted proteins | sample 811181 | NCBI WGS metagenome assembly MDTC01 (sample SAMN05326644, study PRJNA326480) | marine metagenome | isolation source: seawater | place: Pacific Ocean: North | collected 2011 | reverse complement strand
CTATATTCAGAGCGTCAGCGAAATCAATTAAATCTTGCGCTATTGCCGCTTGCTCTGCCATACGCGGCCCACTGTCATCCAGAAACCAAGTCTGCCCATATCCGCGCAAGTAAGGCAATAAAACGCGGTAGCCAGCATTTACTAATATTTCTGACACTCCATCAAATGAACGAACATCATACGGAAAACCATGCACAAGAATTATTGGAAAACCATCCGTGGTACCATACTCCTCATAAGCAACCGACAAGACTCCAGCTTCGATTTGTTTGACTTCATTCGGAGTTTGCGCAAAAACATAACCAGGGCGATTCTTCTTTATTGCGGTCGTCAAAATCCCAGTAATCCCAGCTTTTTTTATGAATTCTCTTCTCGTAGGTGCCATATTTAACTCTATTTAAAGACTGCAGTCGGATTTACAGACGAACCTGCGCCGCCTGGAATTGGTAATGAGCTATTGTTAATGTAAAGTCCCAACGGTCCTCAATTGACGCTATCATAGCTTACGCCTCCATGTCGAAGCCATCTATCAAGTGAATCCCATCGTTACTAATTTTTCCCCTTTTACTTCAGGTGTTCGTCTAAAAAGATCTTAACTTTTTTCATCATGTCCATTGAAAAAATACCAGGGCCATGACCAGCACCATTAACTCGATAAAACATTACTTCTTTATTTGCCTCTTTAAGAGCCTCATAGAGCAAAACGCTCTGATTAAAAGGCACTAAACCGTCAATATCACCGTGGACAATAAGAAAAGGCGGTATATCCTTTTCTGCTTGGATATAAGTAATAGGGTTATAGGCGATCACCGCCGCTTCCTGTTCTGCCTCCTGTATAGCTCCTCCAACGACCAAAGACTCTGGTGATCGAACATCGTCATGTTTTATTTGACTTGGGTAATCATCCATCCGACGAAAATCAGTCGGCCCGAAAAAATCGACCACCGCTTGGACGTTGCTAGGCTCATCGGGATTATCTCGCGTTAAAAAGGTATCTTCGCCGTCGCTAGTACCAACCAGTGCCGCTAAGTGGCCTCCAGACGAGCTTCCCATCACGGCAACTTTCGCTGAATTAATATTGTATTGATTAGCATTGGCACGCATGAATCGAATAGCAGATTTTACGTCCTGCACCTGAGCAGGGGCCAAAGCTTCTCTAGAATGCCGATACTCAACACTGGCAACGACGTAACCCGACCTAGCTAGATCGACTAATACGGGCAATGATCTATAGACATTTTGTGGCAACCAGGCAGAACCTTGCACAAACATTATTAATGGGAAAGTTTCAGAGGTTTCAATGCCTGGCAAGAGTATATTTACCGCAAGGGTCCTCTCGCCATAATTCGCATAAACAACATCGTTTAAATAACTAACAGAATAACCATCAAAAATTGCTTCGACTTCGATTATTCCCTCAGGGCGATCGGTGGCCGGTGGTATTTTAACGTCGAGGTTGCGAAAAGTATTTCCATTTTGACCTTGGCTTTGAATCGAAAAAAAGAGCGCCAACAGCACGAAGCATTTGAGCAAAATTCTTTCATTCACCATTGCCGTTATTCGCTTAACCATCGTAGGTAATGCGGTATATAGCGTTGGCCATATCATCCGAGATTAAGATTGATCCATCTGGCATATTCAAAATATCTACGGGACGCCCCCAATTATTTTGATCTTCCAGCCAGCCTTCCACGAAAGGCTCATTCGAAATGATCCTTTCGTGGTCGTCGTCAAGCGTACCCATCATCACTCTGTAGCCACTTTTCTTTGAACGGTTCCATGAACCATGCTCTGCCCAGAAAACCGTGTTGCGAAAACGTTTCGGGAATTCTTCACCCCTATAGAACGCTAACCCAAGAGGCGCAACATGGGCACCCAGTTTTAGCACCGGAGGGGTGTAGTCCCTCGGATTGTGCCCGTCTCCAAATCTAGGGTCTGGCAAATCGCCTTGATGAATGTAAGGGAACCCGAAATGTTGACCTTCCGCAGACAGCCGATTGATTTCGCATGCCGGCAAATCATCTCCTAACATATCCCTACCGTTGTCGGTAAACCAAAGCTCTCCGGAGCTTGGGTGAAAATCGAGTCCAACAGTGTTTCTGATTCCCTTAGCAATAATTTCCAAATCGCTACCGTCCAAGTTCATCTTTAGTAGTGTTCCAAAAATTTCCTCTTCCTCGCAAACATTGCAAGGCGCTCCAACGGGCAGATAAATCTTATCGTCCGGACCTATGGCCAAAAACTTGAACCCATGATGCCGGCGATTGGGCAAGTCGTCTGTGACAGTTTTTGTGGACTGCACGCCATTCAACTTTGTATCTATATTCTGAATCGTACTAATGCGATCTATTTCCCCCACAAAGAGATCGCCTCCATGGTAGGCAACCCCGTTGGGAGTATTTAAACCTTCCGCGACTCGAACCACCTCTCTAGCGCGAATATCTTCTTCAGGATTTATTAGAGCCCAAACACTCCCGCGCAAACTGCCCACAAAGACAGTATTGTTAGCACCTATCGCCAACTGCCGAGGGTTTTCTATCTCTGCATAGACAGAAACAGAAAAACCGTCAGGTAATGTCAGCTTGTCCACATCAACATTTTGGGCGCTAGCCGCGACCGAAAACAGCGCTAACATCAAAGGATATATGATTTTCAAGGCGTCCCCCTTAAATCGTTTATTAAACTATTGTTGGTCGGCAATTCTTGCAGCGCGCAACATATTCTCCAGGGCATAGTTTCCCTCATGACAGGCGAACTCGTAAATAGGCGCGTTGAGTCGAGACATATTTGTTTTGACAGTGATTCTGTCTGCAAATGTGTCGGAATCATCTATCGTGAATTCATAGTCTAATGCATCATCGCCTACCCTAGTGAACCTTTCAGTTAACACCAAATTTTCTGCACTACCGTAAGACTCGCTCCGCAAAAACAAACTAGGCAGTGTGTCTGGAAAGTTTTGGGTTACCACAACTAGGGTCTCACCTTCCCAGCGCCCTCGCGAACTACCCGTCCAGTAACGGATTGCATCAGTTAAGAAAGGCCTTCCATCTAGAGGAATGATCCGCGGGTCATTACCTAGTTCAGACTTAATCATTACATGATCTTTTGTCTGCATGACTTGTAGATTATTATTATATGAGTTCGCCTTGATATGCGGCGGAAAAGTCTGCGGAAAGCCAATGCAACGGGAAGCTAAACCAAAGTCTTCCGGTCGATCGCAAGACAAGGCCGCAAAAGAAACTCGGACTGGTCGGTCTGTAATAACAACACCTCCGTAGTTACAAGGATTTGAAGGAGGTGGAGACAACTGTGTTATTGCACCTTTTACCGTCGGAGGAATCTTCCCATCGGGTGGGTAAACGATTAGCGAAGTACGATTGTTGGGATAAGGCTCATCATAATAAGACCAAAATAAGTTATAAGCGCCAGTATCATTAGTTGGCACATTCAAAATTTTTGCAGAAACATCAGATTCACTCTCGTCCCGACGTTGTTGACCTAAAGAAAGTCTCTTACCCCTAGCTAAGAACTCTTCTTTTGTAAGGTACTCCCGAGTTCCGAAACCTTCAGGACGTTCTAGAGGAGTTGAGTCATTAAAATTCCATACCCCGGTCAGATCCGGCTGGTCATACTCGTTTTTTGGCACCTCATAAGTCTGTGCACAAACCAAATTGACTGTCATAAGAAGCGGAATATACAAATAATTCACAGTGTTCAACTTCGAATTCCTCCTACACTCCAGCTCAAAGATTTACATACTAAAGTACTTTGACTACTCCATGGCACGACAAAAAGCACCTTAACGTCATCCCACCATTTCCGGTCGCCGCTGCAAAAAATCAGTGATTTGGTCATAGGCTAGACCGAACTCAAGAACTTTCTTGTCTTGCCCAAAATTTGCCATGATTTGCATTCCCATCGGTCTTCCTGCCTGATCGAAACCGACTGGAATATTTATCACAGGTATTCCCCCTAGGCTTGCCAATATTACGATTTCCATCCATCTGTGGTAGGTATCCATTTGACGTCCATTAATCTCTGTGGGCCAAGCCGTGCTTTTCGGATAAGGAAAGACTTGAGCAGAGGGAATAGCGAGGAAGTCGTAGTCGAGAAAAAGGCGATCTAATTCTCTATACCACTCTCCGCGTATAGCATTGGCACGAGCCCTATCTCCCTCCGTAAGAATTTGTGATTGTTCTATCTCCCAGACGAGATCAGGCTTCAACTTGTCGCGCGTCGCTGGATCATCATAAAAGCGCTTCATGTTTGCACGACCCAAATGCCGAAGCGTCGTCCAGCAGAACCAAAGATTATCAGGATTAAATCTAGGCGAAATATTATCAATTACCGAGCCTGCATCTTTAACTATACTTAAACTGTTTTCACATAAAGTTAAGACACCTGGCTCTGTTGCAAAATATCCATCAAGGTTACCTAACCACCCGATCTTTAATCCAGACAAGTTTGCGGGACTGAAGTTTTCACCCACGTCCTTTACCGCGATTGTTTTCAAAAACTCAATCGTATCAGCCGTACTTCGGCCCATCGGTCCTGATGTAGAAAGACTTCTTTGTTGAGCATCTCTTCCACTAATAACATTTGTACTAGGTCGATAGCCAATCACATTATTAAATGCGCCAGGGTTTCTGAGTGAGCCCATCATATCGCTGCCGTCTGCAACTGGCAGCATTTGAGTAGCTAACCCACAGCCTGCACCGCCACTACTGCCACCCGACGTTAATTCTGGGTTGTATGCGCAACCAGTGGCTCCGAAGACAGGGTTATATGACTGAGATCCAAGCCCGAACTCTGGTGTGTTAGTTTTACCAATGAAGATGGCTCCCGCGTTTCGAATTCGGGCAACCATTGCGCTATCCTGTTCAGCGATTCGATCCGAATATAACAAAGAGCCACTTGTATAACGAATTCCTTTTACGGCGGTCAGGTCTTTTACGGCATGAGGCATTCCATGCATCCATCCTCGATACCTTCCTCGAGCCAACTCATTATCTGCCTCTAATGCCTGGCTTGCTAGATCGTCATCTGACTGCAAGCTGACAATAGCGTTATAAACGCTATTGTATTTATGTATCCGCTCGAGATACGCTTGCATAACCTCAACGCAACTGACGTGTTTTTCCCGAATAGCCCTAGATAAATCAATAGCCGAAAGGCTAGTCAATTCAGCAGGCATCATCGCAGCAAAACCGCGAGAAGTAAGAACAGAAGAGACAGATAATGTCATACCAAGTTTTCCGCCGTTTGTTAAAAATGTTCTGCGTTTCATTTTCCCACCCACCAATTATTATTCTTTTGATGATTTTTTTACCAAGGATTAATACCCCTAATTATTGATCAACTAGACTCAAAGGCCAAGCTAACTTATATTGAGTTCCTGGTTAATTTCTATTCTGGAACTGTCAATGCTTATTAGTTATTGGAATATAAAAGCTGCTGCTCTAACAGCCATACTTCTCGCCAGTTCGACGTTTTCCTGCGCACAAGACGAAAATACAATAAGAGAGATGGTGAGCCGCCTGGATCTTGAACAGTATAAATCAGTTATTAAAGGTCTAGCCCAATTTGGGGACCGCCGGCAAGGCACCGCAAGAAATCGCAGAGCGGTCGACTGGATTGAAGAACAGCTGCAAGCTATAGGTTGCACCAACACGCAGCGGTTACATTACGTATATGACCCCGAACCAAGACCTCCTCGGGACAGAACTCAGACGAGCGAGCAAACCGACTTAACTACCTCTACAGGTGGCAGGGTCGGGCGAAATGGCAGCGGACCAGGCGGAGCCGCTATTTTTGGGTATCGAGCACCAACACGTGTAAACCGCGATTTAATGGCACAACCTGACGAGCGCATCCGCGACCTGAATCGCGAGGAACCTATCAATGGCCCGCGATCTGAGGTTTATTGCACAAAAGTCGGCACTACGCGCCCGGAGGTAATGTACATTATTGGCGCTCATATGGACGGGCATGGCGTAAACGAGGCAGTAAATGATGATGCCTCTGGAACCGCCCTAGTCATGGAGCTTGCCCGAATCTTCAATTCACCTGACATTGAAACCGATGTGTCGATTCGTTTCGCTCTTTGGAATAACGAAGAAACCGGCCTCAACGGCGCTTACGCTTATGTCGAACAGCGCAAAGATCTTCAAGGCGTTGAGAGCCCGGCTAATTCGGGCATTTACCCAGAGCCAACATGGCTAGGAATGATCCAGCATGACATGATGCTTTGGGACCATGGCGCTCCAGGGCCTGACGGAGCGGTCAGCCCCGATCAACGTCCGGAGGCAGACGTAAATATAGAGTTCCAATCGAATTCTGAATTAGCCGAAGATTCGATGCTTTTGGCATTCGCATTTAAAGCAGCAGCAGATAAATACAACACAGACTATCCTGCAACAGTTGGCCCTCATATGACAAACACAGATTCAACGCCGTTTATGAATGAGGTACCATCAATTAGCTTGCGGGAAAATGAGCGTGGCTCCCATACCGGCGCAGGATGGAATCCAACTTGGCATAGCCCTTTAGATGTTTGGACAACATTTACAGACGATGATTTCCGACTGGGATTGAATGCAGCGCAAACCACTCTGTCGGCTATTGCAGAACTGGCTAGTGCAAGAATTAAACCGTGAGTAAAAAGAGGGCTGAAGCCCTCTTTTGGATTTTGAGAATTATAAAGTTTTGGTTCTAATCTTGCTGACCCGATTGTCCGAGACTTTCGAGCATTCTCCAACCACCAAGAATACCCGCCATACTGTAGTTGCCCTCATGGCAAGCATATTCATATATCGGTAAATCTGCTCTGCTCATCGGAAACATGACGGTCCAAGGCTCAGTCCACGTCGAGGGATCTTCGATGGTAAATTCGTAGGTTAGCGTATCAGCATCCAGCATTGTGAATCTTTCGGTCAAATGCATACGTTCGGAGGAGTTCCCAAACGCAGTGTCCCTAGCAAAATTTCGTGTCTCCACAATCATCGTATCACCGTCCCAGTAGCCAATAGAATCTCCTTCCCATTTTCTGGGGATATCACGATGCTGAGAGTCATCCAGGCGCACGGGTCTCACATTATGAATCATCTCATTGTGCATAAGGAAGTAATCCCCAGTTTGGACAATCTGGACATTATTATTATACGCGCTCGGAATCATGGGCGGGCCGGAGTTGAACCCCATTATGCACCGCTCCGCCAAAGGTCTGACTTCTACGCCCGCTGCAAGACGAGCCAGTTCCCGGCGTTCTGCATTTCGCTGCTGTGCAGCCTCTGTCAGAGAGGGCACTCTGCCATTACTTGGCACAGTAACTAAGGAGGTTCGTCTATCTTCCAATAACTCCTCGCCTCGGTCATACCAAAACTGATTATAATCACCGGTAGTTGTGGTATCCGTAAAATTATCCCTATCTCTCCTTTCCCTTTCTTCCTCTTCAAAGGCAGCAAATTCTTCTGCCGTAAGATACTCTTTCTCACCCAATGCTTCGGGCCTCTGAAACGGAGTAATAGTCCGAAAATCCCAAGTTCCCTGCATATCAGGCTTGCCATTTTCCATCCGAGGAATGCCACCAGGTTGGGCAAAAAGAGCAGAGGGCAGCAAGATAGCTATAAGCAAGGCCGCCTTCCGTACTAATTTATCGCGGTAGTTTTGAACCTTCATTCAAATCTCCTTTTTTTATAATTCTGGATAAGACTTTTAGAGAAAAGTACGCCTGCTGCGGGGAATAATCAAGCAATCGATAGAGAATCAATGATATGAAAACACCCATCTCGCTCAGCAAGACCCTTTTTTAGAATTGTTTTATTGATTAATACGCTGACAAACAAAATTTTCAGCTTCATCCGCGCTGCCACTGCCGTCATACACGGAAACTTCTGGGTAGGGGCAAAGTGGCCGACTTCGGTCTACCACCCCGTTTGTTCGGTGCACTGCAATTATTTCATCGGGCGCCAAGTCATTCTCAACCCACGTCTCCAATGCCGCTAGGGCATCGAAACTATTCGGACCAGGCCCTCCAGCACAATGGCCCATGCCAGGGGCCATAAATAGCCGGAAAGAGTCGTGAATATTATCGCGGCCGCGATGAACCTGAGCCACTCTCTCATAATATTGGGTAGCGTTAGACGGGGAGATCTGGGGATCTGCCCATCCGTGATAAGCAATTAACTTACCTCCACCCTCAATAAATTCAAAAAGATCAGGACTTAACGCATTCAGCGTGTCGTCATCCTTTCTCTCTGCGCGCGCGATATCAAATTCAAACCGAAATTGGTCCACCGCCCAACTTTCGTCCTCGTACACGAGGTATCGATACTGATCAAGCCCCGTAGCTCTTGCGGAGGCGGTCCATCCTAAATCGGTCCATCCGATCTCGCTGCCCGGCAAGAGGCCCGTAATTTCCCTTCCGGTCCGGGAGTTTATAGGGGACGAGTAGATCATCTGTGCAGTGTTAACTTGTGCTTGGCTTAGGCACGCGCCCGCATTTTCGGCATCACATTGAAGTACTCCTGGATCAAAGTTGCACCCAGCCGGACTGCCAATGAGGCCATCCTGAACCCCATCGGTAGCATCGCAAAAATCTAGGGCCGTACGATAGAGTAATTCTCGATCTGACTGCCTCAACTGTGCAGGAGGGTTGGAAACTAAATGAGCTTCAATGCGCAGAGCTGCGGCCGCCCTTCCCGTCCAATCTAAGCCAGGCGCGCCTGCCACAATACCGTTAAAATCACCAGGAAATCGTTGCGCTTCTTTCATAGCCTGACGACCTCCCGCAGAGCAGCCGGTGAAGTAGGAGTATTGAAGTGCCTGGCTGTAAAACGCATCGATCACAGCTTTTGAAGCTACCGCCATCTCATGCACCGAACGCCAACCAAAGTCATAAACTTTCTCTGGATGCCCGAGTGCGAAGCTTGCAGTGTTACCAAGGTGGCCCGTGTCGGTTGAGCTCGTGGCATAGCCTCGACTCAAAGGCATAGCCATCGCAGAATGACGTATATTGCCGGTAAACGCCCCGTTACCTACCGCCAGGTATTTACCGTTCCACGTTTCGATAGGCAACCATAATTCCACGTGAATATCCGAATCCACGGACGGAGTGAGCAACATCGACACCCGACAAAACTCGGGCAATTCTTGATACGTCTCAGGACTAATTCTAACCCCCGCTGGCGGAACAAAGCTTCCAGCACCAACCATTTCTGTCTTCTCAACCAGCACATTCGGGAGCGCAATCGACTGCAGATCCTCACACGATTGCGCCAAAGTCAAAGTCGACAAACTGGCAGAGGTCAAAAATAGAAAGATAGACTTAATGGGCATCGATAACTCCGAGTAATCCTTTTTTAACGCCTTCGATTCAGGGCGCACCATGAATTTCTGGATGTTTGACATGTTGTTTGGCATATTTGAACATGTATATTGACATGTCAAGATTTTGAGACTGGCTATGATTAAATTTCCAATGAGCTCAGTGAGCTTGCTCCTAACATTGGCTGCGTGTGCGAGCGGAAGCACTTGGTCACAAACTTCGGCAGAAATAGACTTCCAGTCCGTTTCTCAGGATCTACTCAACAACCCTAACCCTCAAGATTGGCTGATGTGGCGCGGCGGTTATGAAAACTGGGGGTACAGCCCTCTTGATCAGATTAACCGCGATAATGTGCAGCAAATACGGCTGGCATGGTCATGGGAATTTGAACCAGCGGCGTTAGGATCAAATGGTATGCAGGTAGAGCCCACTGTTTACAATGGCGTGATGTATGTTCGTCACCCCAATGAGAAATACTCGGCACACGAAGCAACGACCGGCGACTTAATCTGGCAGTATTCTCGACCTTTAGTCTCGGAGGTAAGTGGCTATGAGACCAGACTTACGGTTCACAGGGGGCGGGGGGTTTTTATCTTTGAGGACAAACTGATATCTCACGCAACTGACGGAATGCTTTTTGCTCTGGATCCGCGGGACGGCAGCCTGCTCTGGGAAGCCGCAATGCAGGACTACCGATCTGGCCAGCAGCCAAGTGGCGCTCCAGTGGCATTTGGTGGATCGCTGGTAGTTCCCTACAATTGCACAGCATGGACCGCGCCCGACCCCTGTCATTTATCCGCTTACAGCACAGAAGACGGGTCTTTATTATGGCGATGGTATACGAGTCCTACTCCCGACGACCCAATGCACAATACTTGGGGTGATGATCCTCAGGTCTACCCCCTTGAGCAACGGCGCAACATGTCACCATGGATGACCCCTGCCGTGGACAAAGAGCTAGGGCTTTTTATCTTTGGTGTTGGCTCAAGCGCGCCGCAACAGCCAGAGCTAGCGGGAACAAATGGGGAATATCCGGATCGACTGTATCAGGGCTCAACTGTTGCGCTCGATCATCGAACAGGGGAGCTTGTGTGGTGGGCACAGCATCATTCGGACATGTGGAACGATGATGCAGTGTATGATCGCATCCTTGTCGATGTGCCGGTAGATCCAAGTCCACCAAATGCGTTGGGCATTAATCCAAATACAGATCCAGATGAAACCAGAGCGTTGGTGATAGGCTCTTTTTCAAAGGATGCTATTTTTTACGCCTATGATCGCACAGATGGCGAATTCTTATATGCAAGGCCTACAGCTTATCAAAATATAATTTCAGGATATAACGGGACAACCGGCGCCTATGAAATAGAACCCGACGCGATAATGACCGCAGACACTGACCACGAGGCAACTATCTGTCGCGAAAATCGCCAGATACCCCAAGGCGCATATAGCCCGTTAACGAACGCCTATTATGTGCCTGCTTTTAATGGGCCATGCTCAGTAATGAAACTTAACTCGTTAGATCCCTCAATCCAAACTGGTTATAACACCTCATACATAGCCACAGTCCCGACACCTGCGGGCTATTTAGGGCAGCCTGAAGCGATTGACGTTACAACGGGTAAGACGCTCTGGCGGCTGGAAAGAGAAACACCTTTGTACGGCATGCTCACAACGGGAGGAGGGCTGCTTTTTGCTGCCGATACCAACCGTCGCTTCCACGCAATCGACCAGTGGACTGGAGAAACTCTCTGGCAAACGATTCTGAACGGTGCGAGTGACATGGCGCCCATTTCCTATGCGGTCGATGGTAAACAGTACATCGCGGTATTTGCGCCAAGCGGTACCCAGGCTGCCGCTCAGCATGCAGGACAGCTAGGATTGAGTGCTACTACTGGCGTTTCTAATGTGGGGCATACTTTATTCGTTTTTTCGCTGCCATAGGCGATGGCTTTATACTTAATTAAAGGTCATGTCGCCTTTTTATTTAACTATGGGTCAGCTAACGCTGACTCTAATTGGAGTCGGCGTATTCCTGCCATTATTCCATCAAATCCATAATTTCCCTCATGGCAGGCATACTCATATATGGGCAGATCCATCCTTTGCATGGGCATACTTGCGGTCCAAGGCGCAGTCCATGTAGTTGGATCCTCAATAGTGAACTCGTAGTTTAAGGTATCCGGACCGACTCGGGTAATGCGCTCAGTAAGAAACATATTTGGTGTCGAATCGTTAAAGGCAGTACCTTTCCAAAAGTTTTTGGTCTCGATGACTAACGTATCGCCGTCCCATCGGCCAATTGAATCGCCCTCCCAATACAGGGCAGGCCCTTCGCGATGCTCTTCGTTCATCTTTACAATACGAACATTGTGAATCATTTCATTCATTATCATAAAATAATCGTCAGTTTGAACGAACTGAGCGTTCAAATTATACGATCCTGGCTGCATTGGGGGACCAGACGTTCTAGTGACAATACAGCGCTCGGCGTAAGGCCTAGCCTCAGGGCCAAGACTTATTTCTCGAATAGCAGCAACATCTCGGCGGCGTGCTAAGGCTTGCTCGGTCAGCGGAGGAATACGACCATCTGGGGGATCTGTAATTAAAGCAGTGCGACGGTCCTCGACCGTATCGTTACCCCGCTCATACCAGAACTCATTGTATGAAATGACGCCCGGGGGATAGCTAGCGCCGCCGACAGAATCAATAATTAAATCCCGATTTTGGCGGCGATTTTCGAACGCAGCCCAATCAGCCGCTTCTTCCTCTGATAAGACGCTGCGCTCTCCCACAGTATCTGGCCTCTCCAAAGGAGTTAAAGTCCTCCAGGTGAAGACTCCCTGAAGGTCCGGATGACCAGCGGTGTTTCGCGGCGGTTCGTAACTCGATTGTGCAAAAGAGTTGGCTGACTGGATTAACAAGAAACCAAAGCAAAGCCAGTAACTATTTCGTAACATTTTTTGCCTCACTTTGCTGGACCAGCCTGCCGAGTTCGCTGCTCATTGAGATACTTCACCAAATTTAGCGTCTCCTCTGGATCCATTCTCCCTATCGGGCCGTTACTGTAGGCGGAAATTAGTACTCTCCCGCTAGCGCTGAGGAGAAACTCGCTCGGCTGGATGCACTGGCGCCTCTCATCCCACCACGACCCCATGGCATCTCCGTCACTTATAGTCATTCCAAAAGCAACTGGAAAGCCCAATTCTGCGGCAACGGTTTGCGTCTCTTCTTCGGAATCCACGACACCTGCAATAATCTTTACACCCTGCTCGGCAAACGCGTCACGGCGTGCCTCGAAGCCAGCCAAAAGCCGACGGCAGTATGGTCACCAGTGGCCTCGGTAAAAAAGCGCCAGAGTCATTGGGGCGTCAAGCTCCGCGGGGAGCTTAAGCGAGTCTCCTCCCAAAATATTGAGGAGCAACTCTGGGAATGTGTCACCGGTAGTTAGTTTGCCAACCATAACGAAAACCTGTAATTGCGTTTTAACGTAGCTTACACCGAAAATGTCCGAATTTGAGTGGTTTTGATCAAAAAAGCTGATAAATCCAAAAACAAGATCTTGTAGCAATCTTGAACGGAATATCTCCATCTTGTGTTTATAGCTTCTGATCGAATGGAATCGACAAAAAAGTCAAAAAAAAAACTTAAAATTGAACCAAAATTCCCGATATACGTTGTTCCTCTGTAGACATTTAAGAGAGGAATAACTATGCTTCGCGCTAGGATATGTGACATTTTGTCACTGTTGTATGTGGTGGAAAAGTTAGCGGTAAAAACGGCACCAAAACTGTGCACTTCTACCTCTTTCCCAATCCGCTTTGTTCCGTCTAGACGAGCTTTCGCTG
>MDTC01231344.1_pt1 | contig 13178 bp, 3 predicted proteins | sample 811181 | NCBI WGS metagenome assembly MDTC01 (sample SAMN05326644, study PRJNA326480) | marine metagenome | isolation source: seawater | place: Pacific Ocean: North | collected 2011 | reverse complement strand
TGGTATAGAAAAATTTGATACTTTTGAAAAAGCAATTGATGAAGCTTTTGATTCATATCTGCTGCAGTTGAACGAGTACTACTTGTCTAGAGCCTATTTGGCCGTACTTGCTAACGATGTATCAGTAGAAACACTGAATGTCCTTGTGGATATCAATGGTAATGGTAGCATAATACTAGAAGAGGACGCTATTGGATACAGTCGTATTTACGATAAATGTCCCCGAGATGAGACAAATCTTCTCTTAAGAAATTTGCAGATTGATTTAGGCATTGCGAGCAACGAAGCACAAGATCTAGATTATGATAATATCTCAGTATTGTCCGGCCCATCTATCCTAGGTCTCGGCCGCAGAGATGAGGATAAACAGCTTGAAGACTATGCCCGCGCCCGGTTTGATGCTCCTGCCCACGAAGACGACCGCAGCGTCGCTGGAAATTATAAAAGGTCATCGGATCCACGCGAGAACATGTTTTTGTGGAATTGGACACACAAAAATGTAAGGAAAGAAGAGTTGATTGATAGATTAGTGTCTCGCATGGCACCCTACAATAAGGCGCACGAATACTTTCGTACGTACGGCGAAATAATAAGCGACCCGTATGAGACTAGCCCAGCTCCGTGGACCAGGTTCGTAAAAAACCCAGGAATGAAGAGACAGGCCGCTATTCACAGTCAGGTATTTCCTAAGTATGAGGGGGTAGCTTTTCCAATTAAGGTCCCTAGGAGTAGCCAGTGGGGTGACTATGTACAAGACTATTCTTTTATAACTAATGTTATGGTTCACTTAGAGGCTGCACATCCAGAACAGAATATCTGGAACACTGTTAGTCCGAGACGAAGAGCGGAGATACTAATAAATATAATAACCAGTCCCCACGTTGAAAAAGCACTTCGCGAATCTGCAGAGCTTAATACCCGAATACCTGCAGTGGGTGGCTTGAGAAGTCGCTCTCTCGTCTCACGCAACCCTAGAAGTAATTCTTTGCCCGCCATCGCAGAAGAAGAGATTCCAATCACCGTCGGAGCGCCGCTTCGTAATCCATACAGCGACGATTTTGAACCATCGCACGAAGATGGCACTGTTGACCACCTCACGGTAGCCGAGGGTGCATATGATCTTAGGATAATATCAGGTGAGCCAAATCTCCAGGCGAATCTGGATGCCTGGCGCTATAAAAATGACCCCGGCCCCCAAAACCTCCCGCGGGTCCAGCCTATGCCAACGATTACAGAATTATCTTCTTATAGTCAGACCCTGGCGGCTTCCAATGTAACAGTGCCAGACTCGGAAGAATTTATAAACACTGACCTTGGCGGGGTATTTACACTTCGGCCTCATATGTTGGCTGGTTCGCGAGGCGCAGGCATTGTTGAGCGCGTCATGTATTATCGTGATCACAGTTATATAGAGGAGCATCATGAAGAAATGTTGGCCAATCCCCGTAGAGATCAAGGCCTTGAGATCACTGCTTGGAGGAACTCTCAATTGGCAGCTGGAGTGGAAGAAAGATTTCTGCATGGCCATTGTGGCTGGATAAGCCCTGCAGACGGCGTCGTCTCCTGGGATGTTCAGCTATATAGAGATCAGCGCTGGATTGAGGAGCATTCGGGAGAGAGTATCAGAGAGCGCGCAGCAAGGTTAGGTGCAATCACATCAAATTATACAGAGACAATACTTCCAAAAATTATGAATTTGTATAATCACTTGAAGCATAATTTGCATGTTGGATACCGACTTATGTTCGGCCACAAGGCGGTGCGCCAGAATGAACCTATCGCATTGGTTGATGATCCCAACGTAAGAGGAGAAGAAAACCCAGCCTTTCCAGCAGCTCAGGCTTCAGAGATCACCCCTAAAGATATATATCATGACTTTCAAGTTACTACGAGCGATGCACCGCCGATGCCCGAAGTTATCGTCAATAAGTGGAGAGGCGCCATTGGTACTTCTGAGGATGAATATTGTTTCTCTGTTAAAAGGGCTTTTTTGGGGTATGTGGACAAAGAGCCGATAACATTCTCTAGGGCTGACAACGCGTCAGCAGTAAACGACAATTTCAGAAACCCGGCTAACTGGAGAGGCGAAGGGCAATCGTTAAACGATAGGTCAATATGGTATAGTGAAGCTTTGCAGCATGTAGAAAATTCTAACTCCCACGCCGCCCCACCGTATTATTCGGGGAAACAGAACATCACATCAACCGATATCAGAAATAGTCCTATCAAGAACAATCTAGTGTATAGTGTGATTTTGGATGAAGCGATAGAGAAAGTGGATTGTTTTGATGACCATTGGGCCCGATTTTCAGTGCCGGCAACGGATCAAAACAGCAATGTAATAGCACCACCGTTTTACCCGGTCCTACCAGTGCAGGCAAACATATTTGAAGATTCACTCTTGGTTGATACTAGTTTCATCTCCGGTATCGGTCTGGGGGACAATATCGTTACCCGTCATGACGTTGTGATGAATTTAGTCAATGTTAGGCTGAATGCCGGCCCTATAGGTCTCGGTGCAGAGCTTCCGGACGCTGCAACAGACTTAAGGAAAGCTGCATTGCTAGAATCTTACATAGCTCCTGATACCTTTGAAAGTTTGCTTAGGGAGGCCCAAGAGCGCCCCGTTGACAATCCTGTTTTTGCTGTGGCCACGGAAGTGTTACAAAGGATGAATATGTACAGACCAGCCACTGGGAATTCGGTTATGGACACGCCAGCATCAAGAGCAGCTTTTTTGTTGGGCGGTGATTTAAATCATCCCGATAGGCTCAAGGGCAGTCTTTTCCATATTTATCATGCTAAGCTTGTCAAGAAGCTTTTGTCCATCAATGTAGAGCAAGATAGGAGCTACAGGGTCAGAGTCAATAACAACGACCCACAAGAAATAAAGGCCCATACGGATCCAAGAAATCGCCTGAGTGGATATGACGTGCTGGACTTTACAACATGGGAAGTGAAAGAGGACACGAACATAGAACCAGACGCAGAATCTATAGACCCTTGGCAGGATGTGGAGGTTCACAAGATGTTGTTTGATTTCTTGTTCCCTCTTACTCGGTACGCTGGTCTTCATTTTATGCAAAATGTTTTAGTTTTTGATCAAGATGAAGACACTGCTTCTCTTTTTAAGCTAACAAGGTTAATGGTACTTTACAACATTTTGTTGTTAGACAAGATTGACTTGTCTTCTCCAGAAGACGTCGGCGACACGATGAACGTGGCAGCAGATATGGTTGGAATTGATGAGATTGACCTTAATATAATTTGGGAAATGATAGTGGAAATGATTAAGAAACTACTGGAACTCGCCGGCGCCTCGCTAATCAGGGGCCTCGCAGACACGGTTGATTTCGCTTATAAGGATATGAGGAAATTTTACAAAAAGAATAAGTGCGAACCCAAAGCAGGATTAACAAGTGATTCTATAGGATCGGGGTTGTATGCTTCTTTCGGTGAAAATAGATACTCTGGCCCAATAAACAAAGGATGGGCCAGAAAAGAAGACGAAAAGTGCAGCGTGTATGTTCCAGTTAATAACTTTGCGTCTGACATCTTGAACGCTATAGCTCCTGACGACTTGGTAGGTACAGTGATGAGACAGAAAGAGGTTGTGACGTCTTTTAAGAATTCTTTATATGATAAAGATTCAAGATACGGCTATTTACTTACACCAATTGGTAGATTGGCCCTGAGCGCGATGGAGCTGCCATCAGAGGAGACAGTAAGAGTGAGATCAGAAGAAGGTTGCCCGGATTGTGAAACAGAAGCTCCAGAAACGCCTAGCGATCCAGCCGGAACGTGTGACATAGTTGAAGAGGATGAAGAAGCTAGAGTAAGAGGGGAGGAACCATAATGTATGGAATAGCACCAAAACTTCCAATTGGCGTTGAGCCGGAGGGTAACTTACAGAACACTAAGACTTTGGCTGAGAATACCCAACAAAATTTAAAAAACATTATACTAACGGCGCCGGGAGAGAGGGTGATGGATCCTGAATTTGGCGTGGGGTTGAGAAATTATTTGTTTGAAAACCACACTCGCGCCTTGGAGTCTCAATTGGAGCAATCAATCAGACACCAGGTTGCAAAATATATGCCATTTGTTAATATAAAAGAGTTGCTACTGGACTCAGCTGAGTCAAATACGCTACAAATACATTTAAGATACTCTATAGCAGGTGTTTCAAGTGACGAACTGTTGTTTGTATCTCTACAGACAAATTCACGATAAGCTGACTATTTATAAAAGAGGAACTGAGATGTCAAAGAAAAAAATCCCAATAGACTACACAGCTAGAGACTTTAATACAATTAAAGAAAATTTAGTAAATCATGCAAAGAGATATTATCCAGACACATACAGAGACTTTAACGAGGCTTCATTTGGTTCTCTCTTCATGGATAGTGCGGCTTATATAGGAGATATGTTATCTTTTTATCTAGATTACCAAGCAAATGAAAGTTTTCTAGACACCGCCCAGGAAAAGCAAAATGTAATATCACTAGCAAGGACACTAGGATACAATTATTCTGATTCCATAACTTCTTATGGGCTATGTGAATTGTATGTTATATTGCCCGCTGGTCCTTTCGGTAATGCTCCAGATCTTCTCTATGCGCCCGTCTTGAAGGAGGGTTCTACCTTTGCTAGCCGCGATGGCGGCATTTACACTTTGATGGAGGATGTGGATTTTAGTCATAGCCAAAACCTGACAGTTGTATCATCAGTTAACGACACCACCGGCGCTCCCGAGAAGTTTGCTGTAAAAGCCCACGGACAAGTAAAGTCCGGCAATGTTGAAGAACTTTTTGTGAACGTCGGAGACTTTGAGAGATTCCCTAGAGTTAGAATAGAAGTAGACAATCTTTCAGAAATCGTTAGTATTGAGGACCAGGAAGGCCATAAATATCATGAAGTACCACATCTAAGCCAAGATGTAATATATGTTCCAATTTCAAACCGAGGCACACACAGTGAATCTGTGCCAAACATCATTAAACCATATCATGTGCCTCGCAGATTTACGACTCAAAATTTTGAGGGGTTTACCGAAGTCCAGTTCGGCCAGGGTAGTGATGCCGAGATATTGTCCGGCTCCTATCTTGATCCGTCAAATGTTGTCATGAGACAATTCGGCCAAGCACACATATCAGATACATATCTAGACCCGACAAATTTCACTTCAACAGAAAAGATGGGCATCGCCCCAGCAAATACCACGTTATCTATAAAGATAAGAAAAGATAATATAGAAAATACAAATGCCGGCACAAGAACAGTCACTCGCGTCGTAGATGCAAATTTTGAGTTCAAGAACGAGCAGAAGCTTGATGCAACAAAGAGAGCTGATATTATTACTTCTTTGGAGGTGTCAAATGAAACGCCGATCCTGGGAGACCTTACTACTCCAGATCAAGATGAAATAAAGATTAGGTCCCAACAAATATTTGCAGCTCAAGACCGCGCAGTCACTAAGAATGACTACGTGTCTATGATTTATGCTATGCCTTCAAAATTCGGTGCGATTAAGCGCTGTTGTGCAGTCGTTGATATGGATTCTTTCAAGAGAAACATCAATCTTTACGTAATATCAGAAAATAGCCGAGGCCACTTAGCAGAAACTAATATATCCTTGAAGAACAACACAAAGCGCTGGATCAATATGTATAAGATGATGGGTGATACCTTTGATATCTTGGACGCAAAAGTTGTGAATCTAGGCTTGGAGTATTCAGTCGTCGTACATTCTGAATATAACAGGTTAGATGCTATAGCAGAGTGCAATGGGGTCCTAGAGAGGATGTTCAAAGACCCTCCCAACATCGGAGAACCGTTGTTCCTTAACGACGTTTATAACGAATTGAATAATTTGGATAGTGTCGTGGATGTAACAGACGTCATTATACATAATAAAGTAGGAAATAATTATTCAGATTTGAGTTATAATATAAACGCTAACTTGACAGTGGATGGAAGAGTCTTGGAATTGCCAGAAAATTTCATATATGAATTCAAATTTGCAGATATAGATTTTAAGGGAAGGGTTGTTTCATGAGCATAAAAAGATATTTCGCAACATCAGACAACACGCTAACTAATGCCTACAAATCTAATTTAAGAACAAGAGGTACTGGTTCTAATATGGGAGAATCTGACATCCTAGAGGTTTTTTCTATATATGGCCAAGGTAACACAACGTCTGTTGAAAAGGCCCGCGCTATATTGGACTTCCCGATTAGTAAAATCAAAAATGATAGAGACTCCTCGGTGATACCTCAATCCGGCAGTGTTAAGTTTTTTTTGAGAGTTTTTAACGCGGTTCATGGCCAGACCTTGCCCAAGAATTGTGATTTGTCGGTCCTGCCAGTGTCCAGATCGTGGACAGAGGGTCACGGTTTGGACATGGAGGAATACTCAGACTCTGCTGTGTCTAACTGGATTTTCGCCAACACCACTAAAGTACCAGCTATAACTGATATCAAATTTGTATCAGACACAAAGGGCAACTATAGCGACAAGTACTTTCAGGCTTATGATCACCAAAACACGAGATATAATTTTTGGTTTAAGGATTCAGGCGCCGACTCCGCTCCTAGTTTGATAGGGTCGGAGATTGAGGTTCCGCTGACCGCTGCGGCAGTAGATACCGCAGCAGAGTTTGCTTTGGAGTTGAAAAGGTCTGTGAACAATGCAGCTATAAACATGACAGCAACAGTGGCAGAGGCAGTTACTGGAGACGCGTCACTAAAAACCGTAAGAATAACAAACACTTCGGTTGGTGGAACTTCTGGGTCTTTCCTGCCAGGGGTGCACTTAGATAATGATGTTTTTACTCTCACTAGGGCGCAGAGAGGTGGTAACACAAGGTGGACGACAGAGGGCGGCGACTATCATGAAGTAGGTTACACTGCAGGCAAAAACTTACCCCACTACAAACAACACCTATCCACGGGCGTAGAGGACATTAGCGTAAATATTACAGCGTTAGTTGAGGAGTGGATAGAAGCAGAATCAACAGTGGACCCGGATAGAGAGCCATATGGTGTGATGATAAAATTGTCAGGATCATACGAAGATGGAACAAAACAAAGGTCTTATTACACTAAAAAGTTTTTTGCGAGAGGTTCAGAATTCTTTTTCAAGAGGCCTTGCATAGAAGCTAGGTATAGTGACGCCATTGGGGATGACAGAGACAATTTCTACAAAAGTTCATCTCTCGCAACAGGCCCAGAGAACTTAAATACCCTATATATGTATAATTATACAAGAAATGGATTGTCAAATATTCCTGCACTGTCAACAGCCCAGGACGGTTCTGATCAATCAACTGGCACAACATTGATGAAGGTGCAAATATACGAATCAATATCAAATGCTGCAAAGCCTCACATTTTCGCTCTCGGCGGCGGCATACCCGTCAATCGGCCATCCACTAGTAGAAACTGGGCATCCGCTTACCTATCCTCGGACACTGGTATCTATAGCGCTTCTTTCGCCTACACCGGTTCAGCCACAAAAGTATACGATGTTTGGAGCACGACAGCTGGCGTTCAGCTTTTTACTGGCTCTGCGATAGATGTTAGGAGCTTTAAGCCATCAGTCTATAGTAACGCTGAACAATCGTACGTATTGTCTCTAAAAAATCTTAAGCCATACTACAGAGTTAAGGATAAACCCACTTTGAGGTTGAATGTAAGAAAAAAAGATCAACAACCTAATATTTATTCAGTAGCTAGTAAACAAATTTCTAGTGAAGTGTTGTATAATACATATTATCGTGTTTATCGTGTAGTGGACGATACAGAGGTGGTTTCATATGGCTCAGGAAGTGTTCCGCACACGAAAATGTCGTATGATTCTAGTGGGAGCTTTTTTAAGCTTGACATGTCCTTGTTTGAACCAGGATACATGTACGCTATAGAGGTCTCTACTGATAGTTATGGTACTAATATCGTGAATAAAGACGAGTTTAAATTTAGAGTTGAAGATTAATGAGCTTAAGAAACCTATTTGAAACAGGCAAGAAAACCCTAAAGACGGCGCCTCTTGCATCGTATAAAGAATATCTAGATGATGTTGAATCAGTTGGATATATCCAGCAGCATATAGATGATAAAAAAAGAGTTCGTAGCCACACCAACTTCGCTACTGCATCAAACTTTTGTATCTATGGGTCTTTAGCAGAATATTATTCGGCAGGGATTAATAGGATTCAAGAATCATATCCGTACGATGGTTCGCTTAAAGAAAAGCTTACTTGGGTTAATGAGTCAGATGGTTTTGATCTTCACTTGTTTGAAAATGAATATCCAAGAACTAATGGATACATAACACTGAGTGATAACCGCCCCGGCGGCGGCTGGGGTACCAGAGAGTCACTTTCAGGATCTTATGGAAACCCGGATAGAAAAGAATACATATCAATTAAGGGTGGAGCCAATGTAGGGAACGTCTATAATACTTCTAGCTACAGGGGTTCTAACTTGGCCATGAACGGCCCAGACGGCAATACTGTAGAGTTTTGGCTAAAAAAAGGGGAATATCTTAATTCGCTTACACCCAGAGAAGTCATCTTTGATTCATGGGTTTCTGGGACCTTAGACACTGATCATGAATATGGAAGAATGACTCTTGAGTTGGACTCTTCGGACTCTAACTCCTCACCATTCTATATCACTTATCAATCAGGTTCATCAGGGTTGCGAAATGCAAATATAGGCGACTCATCACTGTACAACATGGTTAAGGATGGTGCTTGGCATCATTATGCAGTAACGACTCAAAACTACTCTGGCAGTATCAAATTAAGATTATATGTGGATGGTGAGTTACACCAAACAGTTGTGACTGGCTCTAGGGTTGGGCATCTGAATACTCCGATTATAGGAGCGATAGGCTCACTGGTCGCTGCGAAATCCACAAGCGAATCTAATAATAGTATGACAGAAGAGCCGTCATACAATCTATTTCCCGGACTAGGCTTCGGAAAACTTTCAGGCTCTTTGGACGAATTTAGGTTTTGGAAAGTCAGGAGAAGTTCTAAGGAGGTAGGCAGATACTGGTCAACTCAAGTTGGTGCCGGATCAAACTCAGACGTAGCGAATAGCCCATTGGGTGTTTATTATAAGTTCAATGAAGGTATTACCGAAAGAAATCAAGCAGATAAAGTTTTGCTGGATTATTCTGGCAGAGTGGGCAACGGACTTTGGGTGGGATATGACGGCACCGGTAGAAGTACTCGGAGCGCAATGGTTGAATCATCTGCCTCTTATTCAGAATTCAAAGACCCTATAATTTATAAATTTCACCCTAAGGTTGTAAATTTTACTAAGTCTAAAGAAGAGGAGGGTTATGCATTTGATTTGGAGAACAACTCAAGCATGTATCATAGCATGCCTGCTTGGATTGTTGACGAAGATGCCGAACACGGAGAAAACCTGAAAAAGATAACTCAAATAATCGCTAGCTATTTTGATAGTTTGAACCTCCAGATAAGGGGCATCCCCAGCCTCAAGAAAAAGAAATACGATGACTTCAAGATGAAGCCACACCCATTCAATAACATTAAATTGAAGTCTCTGGGTTTGACGACTCCTGAGCTTTTTATGGATGCAAGTATAATAAACTCTTTTTTGAATAGGGATGAAAAGAAGGAATTCAAAGAAAAGCTGAGTGATGTAAAGAACTTTATCTATAATAATATTTACAATAATATAGAAAAAATCTACAAAACTAAAGGAACCACGGACTCTTTTAGGAATATGTTTAGATGTTTTGGTGTGGATAACGAACTTATATCTATAAATACGTATTCTGATGGCGAGACATATCAAGTTAAAGATTCATACACCAACACGTCAGTTAAGACAAAGTACTTAAACTTTAATACTGATGAACAGAATGATGCTTCGGCATACCAGACTCTAGATGGCCTTTCTGGTATTTATAGAGTAGACGACGCCCGAGGCTACGTAACGGGGTCATCCCAGATGTCTACGGGTTTTGGTTTTACGACCCAGGCCCAAGTGTTTTTTCCCCCTAGATATGAATTGGATCACCCCTTCTGGTATGCAACACCGATGTCCGCAAGTATTATGGGCTGTCACTCCGTCAGGAAGAAGACTGGCTCTGCTGGTGCTACAGATTCTAAAACGGGTGGCAAGTTTGAACTTGATGGGACTCTCTTAGACTGGACGTCGGAAGCAGATGATAAGGCAAATTTTCAATTATATGCGGTAAAGGATAAGCCAAATTCCAGACGAGCCAAATTCGTGTTAACTTGTAGGAACAGTTTATTTGATCCGATAGAGACGGATTATATAAGTGATTTGTATGACTCAAATAGATGGAATGTGGCAGTCAAGTTGAAGCCTAGGTATGAGAGCGCCGCCGACGTTTCTGGCAGTACATCACAATACTATATTGAACTGCATGCGATGAAAGCTATAGGCGATACTATAGAAGAAGAGTGGCACATGAGCAGCTCAATAACTTCAGCAGCAGGAGCATCTTTTAATGAGTCTTCAAAGAGGTTTTACGTCGGCACTCACAGAATAGACTACAGGTCAAGTATAATAGCACGATCAGATGTAAAGATAAGCAACTTTAGACATTGGCTTTTGCCTCTGAGTAGGGACGAACTTCGCAGTCACGCCTATGATCCCGATTCTTATGGCTTGCATTCTCCTTCTATGGAGAGCTTTCCTCTTAACGATGCTGGCGGAGTGCAGATATCTAAAATTGATCTTTTGGCTATTAACTGGAATTTTTCTGACTTAACAGGCTCAAACTCAAATGGTGAAATGTTTATAAATGATATTTCATCAGGGTCTCTGCACGCGTCCAATACGATGGGAATTGTCGGCACCGTCGGCAGAAGGATCCACCCAGCTAAAGCTATAAATTTCTCATCAGCAACAACGGCAAGTGTAGACGTGGAATATGATCACTCGGTAAAACTGCAAACGTTTGAGAATGTTGCAAGTTCTGATATGGTCAATATTTCTACAAACGACGACATCGTGTACACTAGAGAGTCTAGACCAAAAGACCACTTTTACACTTTTGAAAAGAGCATGTACAGGGCCATAACAAACGAGATATTAAACTTTTTTGCAGGAGTCAATGATTTTAATAACCTTATAGGCGCCCCTGTGGAGAAGTATAGACAAGATTATAAATCTTTGAGTAAACTAAGACAAATCTTTTTCAGCAGGATTGAGAACTCTCCAGACATTGAAAGATACACAGAATACTACAAATGGTTAGATACGTCCTTATCTATCATGATTGATCAACTAATTCCAGCCTCTGTCGCATCTTTCACCGACATCAGGAATATGATAGAAAGTCATGCTTTGGAGAGGAATAAGTATCACACAAAATACCCAACACTAGAAATGAAGGCGGCTGAACCTATAGGCCAAATCAAAGCCATCAATGAGTTGTTGTATGATTGGGAGCATGGCCACGCTCCGCCAAGGATTCTTCAGAGGATGTATTGGGCTGAATTTGACGGCACAGATGATTTTATAGATGTTAGTGATCATAACGATTTTAGTTTTGGTGACGCATCAGATGATAGTCCGTTCTCCTTGTCTGCTTGGGTCGTCGTGCAAAATCCCACAGGTACGCAAAGTGCCATTGTCGGAAAATATAATGCAAATACAGCGTCGGAATACGTATTATATAATAATAATGGGTACTTACAATTTAACATATATGACGTTAATACTTCAAATAGAATTCAATCCAAGACCGATTCTGTAGTTTTTGAAGAAAGTAGGCTTTATCATGTTCTGATCACGTATGATGGGTCCACCAATGATTCTGGGATAAACATTTATATTGACGGTGTTCTGGCCACACAAACTAGATCTACCTCCGGCACATACACTGCTATGCACAACACTGCGACTAACTTCCGCATTGGGTCTACTGTAGCAGGCACGTTAGATTTTGCAAAAAATATGAGACATGTGATGGTTTTTGATGCAGCCCTTAGCGCTGCAAACGTCACACAAATTAATTCACTGTACGACCGCGGCAATTTGAAAGTATCGGCTGACACGTTTGCAGCCTACAGCAGTATAGTTTCGTGGTGGAAACTGGATGATTATGGTTCTTCTACGGCTACGGATTCGGTCGGGAGCCACAATGGCACCCTCCAAGGCAATACAGCTATCGTCTTAGAAGGGACGCACTACTCTGGCGATGATGGATCAAAAAATTGTTTATGGTGGAAAGACAGAGCCCAAAGAAGAACGGATCTCCCGACGAACACTGATGCTTCTGGTGACAGCGAGAATATAAGAAGAATAGTGAATACAGACGTTTCGGGATCAAATTACGTTCTTCGTAGATTGACTAGGCCATATCGCTTTACTGTGGAGAGACAAGAAGAACTTAAGGGTGGGGACAATTCATTTGTAAATAAAAAGAAGAGATTTTTTGCTGGAGTTGCAAGGCCACACCATACAACCTATATCGCAATAACCGGTTCAGAACTGAACAAAGTCAATTGCAAGGACATAAAGAACCCAGATCTTAAAATAAAATTTAGAGCCCCCGCAGATATATCTCACACAGGCAGAGATCATGACTATGATCTGGTTGCTCCTTTTAGTATTTATAGTAGTTCTTTGGATGGGCCATCTGATTACAAGGCACACTTATTTGATGATTTCAAACAGGGTGCAGATATAACTAATTTGCACAGTGACGTTTATGGGGATGACCGAGAAAACACAATGCAGTCTCCATTCACTGAGAGGTTCGTCGGAGGCGCCTTCCATAGACACGTGGATTTAAATATTGCCACGTCTTCCTTGGAAGACAACAACGATCTTGATAATCACTTGACCAGGCCCGAGGCATTCAGGTTGTTGGCAAAATCGGGCAAGCTTTACGTGCTGCCCGGGAACGCCAGGGATATAACCACCGGTGGTATTCCGATTATAGAAAAACAGATAATTACATCTCAGGTGATGAGGGAACCACTAGCTAAGCGACCTGTTAACATTAAAAATATATATTTTGGGACTTCCAGTCTCGTTTTGGGGAACTTCAGACAACAGCATAACATCGTACAGTATACGTCTGAAGACCAGAGAAAGAACTTTTTGCTGGAGAATTTGGTGCCTCTAACTTCTTCAGAGTCAACAGTTATTCCTGGT
>MDTC01079077.1_pt1 | contig 13180 bp, 7 predicted proteins | sample 811181 | NCBI WGS metagenome assembly MDTC01 (sample SAMN05326644, study PRJNA326480) | marine metagenome | isolation source: seawater | place: Pacific Ocean: North | collected 2011 | reverse complement strand
GCAACAGGCTGGGATGGAACATCAGCACAGATGCACGCAGTTGAAGAAATAATGTGGGCTTCTTTGATAAGTGCAGGACAGTTTAATGCGAAAGCAGATGCTGATGACAATGCAGAATGGACTGCCGCTTCAGGAATCGCTCAAAGTGCATCAGCACTTGCATTTGACTTTTCTGACTCAAACAAATCAGCTTTGAAAGAAATCAATATTTACTTTGTAATGGGTCAAGGAGCTTTTAATACAGGCAGTCATAAAGTTTACAAAATTGAAAGTTGTGCAGTAAATAGTGCAGCAATTGAATTCGACATTGAAGGAATTGCAACAATTAACTGGTCAGGATTTGGTAAACTTATAACGGACACTGGATCATTACCAACCGTAACTATTGCGGAAGCAATTGACTCAACAAAAAACTTTATTAGAAACAGACTTACCACACTAACTGTCAGTGCTACAACTGCAGAAAGCATTGTAGGTACTTATAATTTAACACTTACTGGTGGTAATATTGAATTTAATAATAATATTACTTACTTAACTCCTGAAACTCTTGGAGTAATCAATCAACCGATTGCTCACGTAACAGGAACAAGAACTATAAGTGGAGCGTTTACTTGTTATCTAGGAAATCATAGTGCTGGAAGTGCTGATTTATTTGAAGACTTAATTGAATCAAAGAACACAATTACAAATGATTTTGACTTAACATTTGGAATCGGTGGATCAAATGCACCAAAAGTGGCCATTCAATTACCCACTTGTCATTTGGAAATACCTACACACTCTGTTGCAGAAATTATGTCTCTGGAAACTAATTTCCATGCACTACCCTCAACTGTTGATGGTGCAGACGATGCAACAATCACTTATACAGGTACTACTTATACCTAAAGTATAATTACTTGGAGAAAAGGGGCTTCGGCCCTTTTTCTTTTTATACCTTTTAAAAATAATTCTTGACTTTTCGTTTAATATTTTATATAATTACAAAATGAATAATCAATCTCAACCGAGGAAAAACGCATGACAGAACACAAAGAACCAGTTTCACTAGCTACATTAATGACTCCTAGTAGAACTGTAGAAATAGACTATCCAGGCTACGAAGGGCTTAAATTTAATATAACTTATCTGGCTCGAGAAGAACTAATAAAACTTCGGAAGAAATGTGTAGTAACAAAATTTGATAAAAAAACACGACAGCCTGTCGAAGAACTAAATGATGAAAAGTTTTTAGTAGAATATACAAAAGCAATAGTAAAAGGCTGGTCAGGGCTAAAATATAAGTACTTAGAAGAGCTTCTATTGGTAGATATTTCTAGTCTTGATCCTGAAGATACTCTAGTGTATACACAAGAAAACGCTGAATTACTCATGAAAAACGCAGGAGAATTTGATACTTGGATTACTGAAACAGTAGGTGATCTTGCAAATTTTACCAAGAACAAGTAGGAGAAATATCTTCTCTACTTGAGCGTTATATAAATGAACAAAGTCAGCAGATAGATATTGATAAATATCTAGCAATTTGTGAGCAACTAGAAGAAATGCCAGATCTAGCAAAGATGCCCCTTGAAATCTCTGATTTTCCAGAGGAAGTTCAAGAGGCATTTTTTATATACAGCTTTTTAGAAGATCGATGGGAGGGCATGTCCGGAAGTTATATGGGCAAAGATTGGTCGAGTGTAGAAACTTACTTAAATCTATTTCAAATATCAGAAAAAAGAGTTGTGTTAACATTTATGAAAACAATAGAAGTGTTAACAGTTAGTCAACGAGCAAAAGATTCTGAACGAAAACGAAAAGCAGACGAAAGGCGGATGAAAACAGGGGGTAAGAATTATACCCATAATGTGAGAGGTTAATGGCATCAAACGAAATTACATTTACGCTAAAGATTAATGATAAAGGTAATCTTGAAGGTATTGCACAAAAGGCAAAAAAAGGAGCAAAAGGCCTTGATGATGTCGGAAAAAGTGCAAGAACTGCTGATCGTAATCTAAAAGGTGCGGCTCAAGCCTCTTCAAATTCTACTAAAAACTTTTCTAAAATGGCTCAAGGTTTGGGAGGTGTTGTTGTGCCTGCTTATGCAGCTTTTGCTGCTCAGATGTTTGCATTAAGTGCCGCATTTGAGTTTTTCAAAAGAGCAGGAAACTTGAAAGTATTACAAGCAGGGCAAGAAGCCTATGCATCAGCAACTGGTGTGGCTATGAAAAGTCTTTCTCAGGATATTCAAGCCGCTACAGGACAGCAGGTAGCCTTTACAGATGCATCGCAAGCTGCTGCAATTGGTATCGCTTCAGGACTAAATACCGATCAATTAATTCAACTTGGTAAAGCTGCTAAAGATGTTTCTGCTGTATTAGGTAGAGATGTTACAGATTCCTTCAATCGTCTTGTTCGAGGTGTAACAAAAGCAGAGCCAGAATTACTTGACGAACTTGGTATTGTTCTACGACTTGAAAAAGCTAAAAAAGACTATGCAGAAGCAACAGGAAAAGAAGCAGAAAGTTTAACAGAATTCGAAAGAAGTCAGGCGGTTGCAAATGCTGTTCTTGAGCAAGCAGAAAGTAAATATAGTCGTATACTAGAAGTTACAGGCGGAGGCCAAGCAAGTGCATTTAATCAACTTGGCGTTGCATTAAATGAAGTAGTAATGACGATACAAAAACTACTACTTCCTGTCGCAGAAACACTTGCAAAAGTTTTAACAGAAGCTCCTCTCCTTGCAGGTGCAGCTTTTACACTTTTATTGAGCGGCCCTTTAAAAGCAGTTGGTTTTAATATTAAAGATATTGCAAAAGACCAACAAGAAATGCTTGAGAAAGCTGTAAAAGGATATAAAGCACAAGAAGAAGCAATTATAAAAGCAAATGCAGCTCTTACTCGAGGACAAGCAGCAGCACAAACACATAGTGCCGGGGCAACATCTACTACAGGAATTATGGGCAAGATAAAAGGAGGAGAAGTTCTTACAGCCCAAGAAAAAGGAAGAGGAATTAGTGCGGCAAATGCAGCAATCAAAAGAACTGTAGGAGCACATACCAAAGTTATCGGTGGAATGTATGATGGTATGACAAGAAGACAAGTACAAGTTGTACAAGCTGCTTTAAGCAAAATAAATATTGCAGAACAAGTAGCTTCTCAAAAAAGTATGACAGCTACTCAAAGAATGGCATTAGGATACCAAAAACTTGGAGTAGCCGCACGAAAAGGAGCCGCAATGGTTGCTTCTGCAGGATCAAAACTTTTAGCAGGATTAGGTTGGATTGGAATGATCGCAACCGTATTTATGATGGCAAAAGATGTTTTAGGTTTTGGAAAGAAAATTAGTGACGAAGCAGAAGCCGCAGAACGTGCACGAGAAAAAGTAAAAGGCTTAAACGATGAACTAAAGAATTTTATAGCAGTGCAAAGAATCATGGTTGAGGATGGATCAGCATCTGCAATCAAAGGTTTAGGAGCAGGTATTGGAAGTCAAATTGGAGCAATAACAGGTGCAGAGCTAGAGAGAACCGTTACAACAGCAAAAGCGCAGACAGATCGTGCAACAGGGCTCGCAAGGGGCGGGTCTAGGGGAAGACGATCAAGACGAACTAAAAAAATTGAGGGAGGAGCGGAAGCAAAAACATTTGTTGATCGTCAACTTGAAGCTATTGCTTTACTTGAAGAGTCAATGGGCGGAGCAACCTTCTCAGCTTTTGATAAATATAAAAAGGCACTTCAAGATGGAGTAGGCGGAAAAGAATTGGCTGCAGCCGCGGAAGAAGCAAAAGGGCTTGGAACTACACTAAAAGAGTATCCACGATTACAAAAAGATTCACTATCTGCCGCGCAACAATTCATGAAAGGTCTTGCACCTTTAAACGCTACAGAACAAGCAATGGTGACTCTAAATGCAGAAAAAACAAATCTTTTAAAACAACAAGCAGCCCTAGCTGAGGGAGGAGAACTTTCGGCTACTGATCAAGAAAGACTAAATACATTAAATTCTGAACTTGAATTTATGAAACAAATTAATGATGCGGCACACGTACGTAAAAAAGCCGAAATGGAAACAGGATTACAAGCAGCAAAGAATGCACAAATTAGAAATCCTGTGGAGAAAGCAATTGCAGATGCAAAAGTAAAACAGTCCACTGCGCAGAATAAAATAAATGCAACATCTGCTGAGATAAAAAATATTAATGATGCAGTAGCAAAATCAGAGAAAGGTGCAACAGATGAGCAAAATAAAAGATTAGAAATACTAAGATTACAATCTGCAACTCAACAAGAACAAAAAAATCTTGCAGATCAAGAATTACAACTAAAGCAAGATTTAAAAGATATTGAACTTGAAATTTTTAAAATAAAAACAGATAATAAAATAACAAATGCTTCAAAACAAGTAAATGATATACTTATGAAAGATATCGGAGCACAGAAAACACAACTTGATTTAGCAGAAAAAACACAACAAGCAGAAATAGAAAGAAATATAGCAAAAATGAAAAGAGAGACTCCTCTTGATACTAAATCAATTGAGCGTGCAAGAGCAGATATGGAGTTAAAGCTTGCAGAAGACTTGAAAAAAACTAAACTTGATATAATTGAACAAGAAAGAGTAGCAAAACAAACTGCTCTTGATCTTGAATATATTCTTCTTGATGCAAAGTTACTCTTACTTCAAAAAGAGATGGAAAAAATTGCAGCAGATGAAGCATTGTATGGAAAAAAGAGTGATCCCAAGAGTCAAGCTGGCCAAGCCCAGGCCGCAGCAATTGCAATTGGAAATACAAGAGATAATTTAAATACAACAAAGTCTACAGATAGTGCAAATATCGACACTCAAGCAGCGAACGCAACCGCAGGTGTAACTGATAATATTGATAAGTTAGAGGATACAAAGAATGCTTTGAAAACTGTAGAAGAGGTAGGTCTTGAAGTAGGAAAAACTTTACAAAGCAGCATGGAAAGTGCATTTATGTCTCTTGTCGATGGTTCAAAGTCTGCAAAAGAAGCATTTAGTGATATGGCTCAACAAGTATTAAAAATGATTGCAAAAATGATTATTGAAATGCTTGTGTTGAAAGCTTTGCAAGCCATGGGCATACCTGGATTTAGCGACGGAGGAGTTGCAACACCTCCAAAAGCGAGAAGCGGAGGTATGTTTGGAGGAGGAAATAAAATACCGGGTTACTCTAGTGGAGGAGTAGCAAGCGGCTCTAATGCTGGTTATCCTGTAATGCTTCATGGAACGGAAGCGGTAGTTCCATTACCAAATAATAGGGAAATACCTGTGGAAATGAAAGGAGCAGCAGGACAAGTAAATAATGTTAGTGTAAGTGTAAATGTAGCAAACGATGGACAATCAAATACTTCAGTAAGTGGAACTGGACAAAATAGTATGGGCAAAGGACTGGGGGATGCTATAAGTGCAGCCGTTGTTCAAGAGCTTGCAAAGCAAAAACGTAATGGTGGCATGTTAAGTCCCTATGGAGCAGCATAATGGCAAAGTTTGAGTTTACAATTCCACAAAATGTACAAGCAGGAGTTTCAAATAATGCAACTACTGTTACTGCTGACAGAGGTTTAGGTCGTACTGCAAAACAAAGAGTATTAGTAGCAACATTTGGAGATGGTTATGAGCAACGAGTTGGGGATGGAGTTAACGTAAAAGAAGAAACCTTTTCTATTGCATTTAATAATCGTCCCGCTTCAGAAATAAATTTAATTGCTGCATTTTTTGATGTAAAAGCTGGAATTGCTTTTGACTTTGCTGTTTCTGATCATACCAGTACAAATACTACAATTAAAGTAGTATGTGACGATTATAACATTACTTATAATCAAGAAACAATACATAGTTTAACCGCAACTTTTAGAAGAGTTTATGAACCATGACATTAATAGATACAGTTCAATTACAAGAAACTTCAAGTTCTTTAGTGGAGTTATTCGAGATAACTCTTACTGATGCAGCCCAAACTATTGTATACTTATCGAAAGCTCTTGATAATGGCTCAGAAAATTTATACTTTCAAGACTCTTCGAATAGTGCAACTTTAAATGAGTATATTGCAGTTCCGATTGATATTACTGGAGTACAATTTTCTTCATCTGGAGCATCAAGCCGACCTACATTAAAAGTTGCAAATATTGTAAGTCTAGGAAGAACTTTAGATAATGATGGCGCAAGCGAAAGTGAGTCATCCAATGATGCAGATGAAACTACTATTCAAAGTATATTAGATAGTGTTGATTTACAATCAAACGATGATTTGCTAGGATCTACAGTAGTATATAGAACAACATTATTGTCTCATGTAAAAAAAGCAAGTGATAGTGATTTTGATGAATATAAAGCAGGATCAACAGGACCAACAGATCCAGTTGAGTTTCCCTCTCAAACATTTATTATAGAGAGAGTTGCTTCAGAAGATAATTTACTTGTTGAGTTTGAGTTAGCGTCGCCATTTGATATTCAAGGTAGAGTAGTACCTGCAAGAGAAGCGATAGGAAGATACTGTTCTTGGGAGTATCAAGGAATAAGAAATAATAGACCTGGAGGATGTAGTTGGTACTTAAATAGTGATGGTAGATATTTTGATGTAAATGACAATATTATCTCAAAAACAAGTGATACTGATTCAGGAATACCTACAAATATTACAGAGTATTCTCAAACAGCAACATTTTCTGTTGGTGATATAAGAATGACTGTTTTTAGACCCGCAGATTCTACTGTAACATTTAATCCACAAGCAGCAAGTATTGTAAATACTACTAATAATAGTATAGATATTGGAGGTGCTTTAAATCATGGAGCAGTTGCTACATACTCAAATGGTGGAGGAACAGACATAGGAGGACTAACAAACGGAACAAAGTATTTTATTTCAACTATTGGAGATACAGCTTCAACAGCTGGTTTAACTGGCGATCAGATTGCTCTATCAACAAGTGATAGTAATTTTGATAGTGAAACAGTAGTAAGTTTAACAAATACTGGAGCAGGAACTGCTCATAGTTTTACTCTTGTAGGTGGAGATGTTAAAATATGGAAATGTCTTGTTGCTCATGGACATGGTAGTGATACTACAAAGCAGCATCCTCCGGTAGATTCTTCAGGAAGAAATATAAATCCTAGATACTGGCAAAGGCTTGATGTCTGTGGAAAAACCTTGAACTCTTGTAAAATTCGTTTTCAAGGCAACAATAGTGATGAAACATTAAATTCAGCTATTCCATTGCCTTTTGGTGGTTTTCCGGGATTGCTAAAGTTTAGATAATGTTACATGAGATAGAAGAACATTTTCACAATGAATATCCACGAGAGGCTTGTGGTGTTCTTGCAATCGTAAAAGGAAAGAAAAAATGGTTTCCTTGTAAAAATGTTGCAGAAAATGATGATGATTTTGTAATGTGTTCCACAGACTATTTTCGTATAAAGTCAAAATATGATATTGTTGGAATAGTACACAATCATCCAGATGCTTCAAATGAGCCATCAATAGCAGATGTAAATAATTGTAATGCGATAGGAATACCTTACTATATATTTTCCTATCCAAAAATGGAACTAAATATTATAGAACCAGAAAAGAAACAGTATCCTTTAATTGGAAGAGAGTATAAGTTTGGTATACAAGACTGTTTTGAAGGAATGAGAGATTACTTATTAAGTAAAAATATAGTTATTCCACCCCGAGCACCTTTTGAAGATGACTGGTGGAAAAAGAAATTAAATTATTTTTGTTCTGATGTAATTCAGAAATGGAATCACAAAGAGGTAAAAGAACCTCAAGAAAATGATGTATTAATATTTACTGTTGAGGCAGATGTGCCCAATCATTGTGGTGTTTATATTGGAAACGATTGTTTCTTTCATCATGCAGTAAATAGATTATCATGCAGAGAACATCTTTATCCATTTTGGATAAAATATTTAACAGGAGTGTATCGTTATGATGAGAACAGTGTATCTTGAAGGAGAACTGGCAAATAAATTTGGAGAAAAATTCACCATAGAAGCTAACTCGGCACAGGATGTTTTTAAGTGTTTGAATGTAAATTTTCCAACTTTTAAGCAGTACTTAGTTGATTCCCATGAAAAAGGTGTTGGATTTACTTGTCAACTTGCAGATCGATTTTTAGAATCAGCAGATGATTTATTATTAAAATATGGTAAAGGCGATATGATTGTTACTCCCGTTCCTGCTGGTTCTAAAAGTGCTGTAGGAAAAATAATTGCAGCAATTGCCATCGCTATTGTAGTTATTACTAATCCAGCGATATTAGGTGCTACTTTTAGTACAGGTAGTATAGCTGCAGGTACTTTTGCGCTAACAACCCCAGGAATGTTTCTAGCCCTTGGAGCAGTAAGTCTTGCGATGGCAGGACTTTCACAAATGATGGCTCCTGATCCATCTGTAGATAGCGGTGCTCAAGAAGAAAGCTATGTGTATCAAGGAACAAATCAAAATGGAAGAGTAGGAGATCCGATTCCCGTTGTTTACGGACAAATGAGAGTACCAGGAATTCCTATTGGAAATAATATTGCAAATTCTGGTAAACGAGTATCAGCCGGAAGCGGTAGTAATACTGATAGTTTATTAGGCAATGGGGGAACAGGTGTTTCAGGAGTAACACTTGAAACCGTTGCGGCTGTAAACTTAGTATAGGAGAAAATAATGACAACAGGACTTACAACCGCTCAACAAGCTGAAATAAATGGTCTACAAAATGGCTCGACCATGACAAGTGCGACAAAAGAGTCCACTATAGCTATTACAGATATAATTAGTGAAGGACCGATTTCAGGGTTAGTTGAAGGAACAAGTTCTGTATTTTTAAATAATACTCCAATGAAAGGTGCAAGTCTTCGTGCCTATAAGCCTGTACAAAACACTTCTGCTAGTGCTACAGCAGGCACAATTACTTTTAGCGGTACTACAGGAACGATTGTAGGGGCAACGCTTCCTTCAGACTTAACCTCGTCTTCTTCTGAAGCTTATACTCGACATTTAGTAATTACTGATTTACATAGTTTTACTTTTACAAAAAATAGTGACATTAATTTTAAAAATCGTTCGGCAGCTCAACAGAACATTCCTATGCCCGAAAGAACTAAAGTTGAATTATTGAGACGTACTACTGGATTTCCTGATACTGCAATAACTGCACAAAATTCTGATATGAATGCTGTTCTTACGCATAATAATGGAAATCGTGTGTATGGTGAGTTTAGTCGAAAAACTGGTAGTAACAGTAAACGAGGAGTATTTGAAGCACAGTGTGGAATAATTGGAGTACTTGACGAAAGCACTACAGATTCAAATGTTGCTCCACTTCAAATGCGAATACAAAAAAGATTTCGAGTAACTGCAATCGATGTAAGTGCAGGAACTATTACTGTAGCGGTTGCCCCTCCTTCAGGGACTAATTATTCCTTTGTTTTAACAGAGGAGCCTGCACAAAACAACTCAGGAGATTTTAATGATAGAGATGCACCTGTAGGAACTTTTGACAATGTTGATGTACAGTTTCGGAATGGAGTGCGAGCACAAAAACCTTTAAATCCAGTTCGTGGAGTTGGTTCAGGTTTGGGTATTGCTCAAACAAGTTTGCCTGCTCAAAATAATTTACTGCAAGCAGATAGTTCACTTCTTTCAAGTAATAGTATTACAGCTTTTACTACTACATTTGATGATGATGCAGCTTCAGGACCGACAACTATTACTCCTGCTAACTTTAGTTTATCAGCAACTCAAATACAACAAATTGATGAATTAGTCTTTTCAATACAATATCCAAACGGCCTTAAACAACTTAAAAAGAGTGATGGATCAGAAAGTCCTTTAAAAATTACTTATGATATGCAAATTCAGCTAACAAGAGTTGATGCAGGAGGAAATAGTGTTACAGAAAACTTTAGACCAATATTTGCTGCTAACGATTCTGTAACTTCTAGAATTAGCCATAAAAATGAAGCTGGAGCAGCAATTGAATTTGAGCATGTGATAGACTTAGAAAAGCTTAGACCTTTTACTAATTTTACTGTTCGTATATTTAGACTAAGTGCTGTTACTAGAAAAGAGAATGATGCAGCTGGAGATGACGCAAAGTATCAAGTTGTTGCAGGTTCCGCAATTAGTCGTATGCTTGTAAGAATAAATGATAGATTTGTTTATCCTCATACAGCGCATGCAAATGTAGCATTTTCTTCTAAAACCTTCAACCAGTATCCAAAGAGAAGTTATGATGTAAAAGGTTTGATGGTGCGAATACCAAGCACTTATACTCCTCGTGACTATTCATTGAACAATGTTGCAGAATATAAAAACTTTTGGGACGGCACTTATGACTCTGATTTACACTATACAGATAATCCAGCGTGGGTTTTTAACGATATAATTACTAATAAAAGATATGGTGCAGGAGAATTTTTAACAGAAAATAATATTGATAAGTATGATTTGTATAGAATTTCTCGATACTGTGATGAGCTAGTAGAAGACGGAACATCTCTTACTGTTACGAAAGGAGCAGAAGCCGCAACAAATCTAACAAAAAATCGTGCTTATATTATAAAGTCTCTTGGCAACATATCAAATTGGAGTAGTATTGGAACATATACTAGAGGCGATGGAAGTGCAGTTGGAGATGCTTTTACATATAATGGCACTACGATTACTACAAACTCAGATGCAACATCAACGGGATCTGTTTATGGAGCAGAGCCTAGATTTACTTGTAATCTTTACTTATCAAAATCTACGGAAGTTTACAAAGTATTAAAAGACATGGCATCAATGTTTACATCTATGCTTTATTGGATGGACGGCAAACTAGCAACAGTACAAGATGTTCCATCAGATCCTATCTATACTTTTACAAAAGGTAATGTTTTAGCTGGGCAGTTTAATTATGAAACAACAGCACGAACAACTAGGTTTAACCAAATCACTGTAACTTACAATGAACCAGAAAACGATTTTCAACCCACTCCTGTAATTGTTGAAGATAGAGAAGCAATTCTTCGGCAAGGAAAAATTATAAAGAGTCAAGCTGTTGCATTTGGTTGTACTTCAGAATCTCAAGCGATTAGATTTGGACGATGGAAACTATTTACAACTCAAAATCAAACTGAAATTGTTAGTTTTCAAACCTCTATTGGTGCAAACTTTTTACGGCCAGGTGATGTAGTTAATATTGCAAACTCTGATCGTAGTGGAAAAATGTTTAGTGGTCGAGTAAAATCTGCAGCAAGCAATAGTATAATTTTTGATCGTTCTGTTCCTTTTAGCAATACTGCTGATTCTTATACTTTACTTACTCTTGTTACTGCTCCAGCAGCTTTTTATGCAGGTACAGAACCTGTTACTGTAAATAGTATTACTTATAATCAAGGAGATAGAATACCACAAGCATTTGTTGATGCAGATAATGATAATACATATACTTTAGTTGACCTAGATACAGAGGCAAAAGCTTCAAACGCATTTACTAATGCTTCTGGAGCATCATTACTGCCTATACGATGGGCAGATCATTCTTTCGTACAAGAAAATGCAATTACAAACCCAAATACTTCTTCTACAAATGCAACACTGGCAAGCGGAACTTTTGGCACTATTCCTGCTGCTGAGACTGTTTGGGCACTAAAAGAAGTTTCAGATACTCTTGAAACAAATGCTTCCCGAAAACAGTACAAAATACTAACGATACAACAAAATGATAAAAATGTATTTTCAATTTCAGCCGCAGAACATTTTAATGAAAAATATGATGCTGTTGATAAAGATTATAATTTAAACGTTGCTCCTGCAACTACGTATTCACCAAGACCTATTATTGTTCCGCGTCCAAAAGCAGTTTTTATTGAATCAGAAGAAAGCGGACAAACAGAAGGAAGACTAACTGTAAAAGTTGGATTTACTCCTCCAGATGATATGGAAGAAAACAATATTACTAACTTTGAACTTGCACATAATATAGAAAATGCAGCACAAAAAGTGAATAATTATTCATCTCATGAAAGAAACTTTGTGATTGAAAACGTAAGACCTGATGATTATATTTTTAGAGTTCGATCAGTAACTGCAACAGGAGATAGATTTTCTGAGTGGACTACATTATATCATACTGTAGGAACAGAGGATGATTTGCCACATGTTTCAAGAATGGGATTAGGAATACCACGAGGAGCACTTGTTGATGGAGTTGGCTTTTTACATGGAACAACTTTTACATTGCCTGGCACTTCTATTTCGAGCATTGGTGATCCAGAAAATATCATTACTTTAAGTTCTGCTTCGCAAGTAGCCTCTGCAATTCCTTCGGGTAAGTCTAGGCACATTATTTTAGATGCAAGTAATACTAGTTTAGAATTAATGGAATATAATAATACAATGTTAAGTATTCCTTTCTTTAGAGATAGCGGAACCGGAAATAGCTTTACAAACTTTGGTTTTACAAATATATCTGGAACGTATAGTATCTCAAAAGGGACAAATACAATTATAGCAGATTTAACTAATCATTTACAAAAAGGAGATATAATCAGTATTGGAAATACTGTAAATGAAAATTTAGTCGAGGGACGGGCGGCAAAAGTAACACAAGTAACAAGTTCTTTTACAACATTAGATAGAGCTGTGGACAGTGATTTAAGTAGCACTACTATTAAAAGAGTTACCTTTAGAGTTGATAAAGAAAAAGATGCAAGTGTAGGAATTATAAAAAATAACTCTGGAACTTTACAGTGGAATACTTTTTCTACTCCTAGAGATAATGTAAATAAAGATGGTACAAGAAATGAAAATCTTACGGGAGGAGTTGGATCAACTACCACTGACGGCCTTGAGATTATTGGAGGAGGTCTAATACTTGCTGATGCAGGTTCGATTAAATCAAAAACTGGGGGTACTGTAAAAACAGATGAAAGTAATGATGGAACAGGAGGATTCTTTTTAGGACGCAACACTTCAACCAATAAATATACTTTTGGATTTTCAGCTACAGATACCGGAAGTGATGAACATTTATCACAATTTATTAAATTTGATGGAACTAATCTTACTATTGGAGGAGCACTTTCAGCGGCAACAGGCACGTTTAGTGGATCACTTTCAGCGGCAACAGGCACGTTTAGTGGATCACTTTCAGCGGCAACAGGTACATTTGCTGGAGCACT
>MDTC01253414.1_pt1 | contig 13181 bp, 10 predicted proteins | sample 811181 | NCBI WGS metagenome assembly MDTC01 (sample SAMN05326644, study PRJNA326480) | marine metagenome | isolation source: seawater | place: Pacific Ocean: North | collected 2011 | reverse complement strand
TTATTTATATTATTATAAAATGTTTTTGCATCTATTTTCATAGAAGGTGATTTATTAGGAACAATAGATACTAAACCATTTTTCAATGTTAATACTTGTATAACAGCATTCAACATATTTAATCGAAATTTTTTTTTATCTATTTGTTTTTTATATTTCATATCTGGAGCATTGTATAAAGGATACATTCTATAATCTTCTTTATTGATAAAATACAAATCAAAAACTAGAAATCGATTAATATAATCATCTTTTTTATTATGTAATATTAATTCACCATCTAATATAGTATTGTAGATTTTTTTATTATTAACTTTACAACCAGTAAATTTTATATTTAAATTTATATCTATTAAATAAATTTTACCATTATTTGCTATATATAATAAATGTCTTTCACCATCTGCTTTATCAGTAACAGTATAATATTTATGTAGATTTATAGAATCTTCATTATTAATTAAATGTTTTAATTCTAAACTTACTGTAGATGGACCTATAAAATTTTTTCTATTTTGTAATCTATAATCTGTTCTATCTTGTAATAACTCGTCTTTTTTTATTTTATTTTTTTTATTATTATACGTAAGATCTATATATTCTCTTAATATTTTTGATTGTTCATCATAAGATATTGGAAAATTAGTTTTTTGTATAGCAGATAATGTCATTTTAATACCTTTTTTGATAATATTATTATTAACTTCATTTATTTTATCTTGATTAAGAATAGGATATTTTTTATTTAATTCTTTCCAATAGATAGATTCATTTGTTAATTCTAATTCTATTTCAAATTGTTCAAAATTATCAAATACACCTGCATCTTTGATATTATATTGTGGTATCATCCAATATTGATTTCTATTATTTTTTCTTTGCTTAGATGATTTAATTACACTACAATCTATTTTAAAAGGATATGATGGATGTATTAAAGTATATCGTTTAATATAACGGAAAATTTTTTTAGAATCATCCCAAGATTCCAATAATACTCTTACATATCTATCATTAGCTATTAATTGTTCTTCTTTTTTATAATTAATTTTAAATTCAAAGTTATTATAAACAATAGAAGGTAAATATTGGTTTTCTATACCTAATTTTTTTAATTCGTCTGGCCAATGTGCTTTTACCCCTCCTTTTTTTGTAAATTTGATATAATCAGGTACTTCTTCTATATTAAATCTATTTTTTCTACAATATTCTTGTATATTAGACAAACCATGTATTTCAGTTCTAATATTAGAAATTTTATTTAATCCTGTTCTAACATCTCTATATTGTAAATTAATATTTAAATGATATTCACCTTCTTCTTCTTTTAATTTAAAACCATATGATTTATATTTTTTGATGATTTCTTCAAAAGAATTTCTTGTTAAAGGATTATTTTTTGTATTTATACCAAATCGTATTTCAAATTCTTTATAATTTCTATTTCTTAGATAATCATCTAATATTAAATTTAATATTTTTTTATTATTATCCTTTTTTTCAGTCATATATATAAATTTATATATTATTTTAAATTATTTCAATTTTATATATCTAAAATAATATATTATATTTTTATTTTATTATAAAATATATTCTTGTATTTTCATATACAATATTTTTTTTGTTATTTTTATATCATCATTTATTTTAATATTTAATGTATTACATATATTTTCTAGATCTGATTTTTTATAGGATGAAATGGATTTTAAAGGTTTTTTGATATTTTGAACTTTATATAATTTATTTTTTATTTCATCTATATGTATAGATTTAACATTTAAACAAATGCTATGTTTATTATTAGTTTTTTTTATAATACAGGTTTTATTATCTTCATCAATTATATGTTCAAAATATAATTTGTCTGTGAAATAAATAAAATTATAATTAAATATATAACATAATGCATATATACAGTCAAAAGTTGTTTGTTTTTGATAGATTAGATCATTTTCAATTTGTGTTTTTTTTAATTTAATTTCTTTTAATTTTTTTTTATTATCTCTAATGGTATTTACATAAGATATTTTAATCTCTTGTTCTTCTTTAAAAATATTAGTTATATTATAATATTTATTTAAATTATTAATAAATATATACCAACACCAAAATAAATCATTTGTAAATTTTTCTTCTGGATAAAAAAATATATTTTCTTTTTCTTCTGTTTGTTTATTTTGATATTCTTTTGTTTGTTTATTTTGATATTTATTTTGATTTTCATTTTTATTATTTTGAATATTTATATTAGAAGAATTATTCAAAATATTTAATATATTTTTATTATTTAAAATACAATTACTAGCATTATTTAATATATTATTGATATTCATTGTTAATAGTATATGTAATAGTTTCTTTATTATCTTTATCAAAAAAATCTTTTTGCAATTCTTGTTTTAAATTTTCTACATCTATTAATGATTTTTCTTGTTGATTTATATAATAAATATATTTATTTAATTCTTTTATAATTTTACTATCTAAATTAGTAATATTAATAAAACTACCATTTCTATTTTCTGAAATATTTATATTATTATTTTTTAAAATAGAAAAAATTTTTTTATGATGTATAACATCCATTTTTTCAATAATTTGTTTTAATTTATAAATATCGTCTTTATTATTCATTTATAAATTATGTTATGTTATATTTTTATATTCTAATTATTCTATATTAATTTTTTTCTTTTTTTTTCCTATTATTTTTATTAATTCAGCTAATACATGGATATCTTCATCATTTAATTGATAACGAACCCCTATAGTTCTAATAGTTAATATATCATCTTCTTTTATTTTATTAAATTCGTCATTTTTCAAATGATGATCTCTTGCTATAAATATGATAACAGGAGATTCATCATTATTATAAAAAGCTCTAATACCAGCTTTTGTAATATTTTTGACAACACAATTGAAAGTCATACCTTCAACTGGCTTACAAATTAAACAATCAAATACTACATCAAATACTACATTTTCACTTTCTACTACACCAGCTGAATACGAAATTATATTAATAGAATTTTTTTTTATATATCCTTCTTTTGAACATATACCTTCTAATTCTTCTTTTAACATATTTTTAATATTTTCTTTAATATTATTTCCTAATAAATGAAAAGGTAATATAATTTTTCTAGTAATAATATTTTTCATATAAATACCACTTTTTTTCTTCTTTTTTTGTTCTTTCATCTTTTTTTCATTTATTTCATTTTTTTTATTATTTTCATTTTTCATAACATTTTTTTCATTTTTTTCATTTTTTTGATTTTTTTGATTTTTTTTATTAACATTTTTTTTTGATTTAACAGAATTTGACATTATTATATTTTATAAATATTATTATTTCTTTATTCGATTTTAATTTTTAATATATATTTTTTGCATAGATGTTACAATTTTTGGTAAATGTTCTATTCCCCATAATTCTGAAAATAAAGGAGAGAAAAACCAACTTTTTGGTCCTTCATACATTCCTTTTCCTGATTTTATTTTTTTTTCATTAAAATATCTTAATAATAATTCTAACATTATACAATACATAGTAGAAGTAGGTATTTTACCATTAATAATATTTAAATTATCAATTCTATAATAAGGATTTAATTTTTTATATAAATCATAAATCGTTTTTTTTACATATTCTTTATTACCTCTATCACAAGATCTACCTTTTTGTATTCTACCTTTAATATTTTTAATAAAATGTTTCGTTCTAAATATAATATTATCTCTATTATTATTTTTTCTATTCATAAATCCTATAATATCTTCATTCATATTTAATTTCCATTCTATTCTCCATTTATTCATTTTTCTTTCAATATCCGAAATAATCATATTTTTATTTGGTTGAACCCATACATTTTCATCATTTTTTATTAAAATAGAAATATTATTTTTTTTTTTATAATTTATTAAAGCTATTATTTTATCTTTTTCTATCATCTGTTTATTGAAATATTCTATAATATATTGTTTTAAATCATTATTTTCAAATTTATAAAGTTCATTTAATATATTTTTTTTATTATCAAAATGCAATGTATCTAATATATGAAATACACCATATTTTATTAATTTTTTTTTTTCAATATTAAAAGGTGGTTTTGATAAATGCATATAAACATTATAAAAATTCAATACCCAATTATATTGATTTTGATTTTTACTACTAATAATATGTGGAATTGTTAAATCATCATATTTTCTTTGTATTTCATCTATATATGCTATTTCTATATTGGATTTAATTTTATTTGGTAATATTATTTCTATATTTTTACTTTTAAATGACATAGGTGCTGTTTTTCTTTTAAAAGTGCTCAATGTTTTATTATGAACATTATTAGGTTGAAATAAATATAATTCATCAATATTAATTAAATTACCATATCTACCAAACATATCTTCTATTAATTCTGTTTCATCTTCTATTAATATATTCAAAGCTTGATATATTTGATAAGACGAATAATTTGTTGTTCCTCTTACTAAACCTAATAAATTATTTTTAGTATATACAAATTTATATTTAAATAAATCTTTTATTTTTTTTATAATTTTATCAATATTCATAGTTAGAAATGTTTGATTATAAGTTGAATCATCTAATATTTTGGATTGTTTATTTATAGGTTTGCATTTATATTCACAACTCATAAAATCACAAATATGTGAATAATCTTTATGTCCCAATGGATAATCAATAATATCGTTTTTTAAAGATAATGAAATTTTTTCTTTTATATTATTATTGGATTCATTTAATGAATTATGTCCATCTTTATTTAATAAACAATCTACTGCTAATTCTTTTAATATTCTAGATATTTTACCTATTTTAATAGCTTTTTGTTCTGCGTGTCTATAAATATAAAAATCAATTGATTCATGAGATTTATTATTCGTATGTAAACAATGTAAAAAAACCATAACATTTCTTTCTTTAAAAGGTAAAAAACAATGACTTAAATTTCTAACACCACGACCTTCTATTTGTCCTATTCTATTTAAATTATACCAAGGTTCTAATATATGAATTTGTCTAATATTTTTGAAATCTATACCTTCAGATCCAGCTTTTGATATAATTATCACTTTTATTTTCTCTCCCTTCGCATTTTCTTTACTATTACAAATACTTAAAGCTTTTATTAAATCTTTTTTAGGTGTTAGTTTTTTATCCCCTGTAATCATCATATATTTTCCTTTTTTTTCTTTGATAGGTCTTTTTTTAAATAAATTAGTACTTAAATAATTATCATAACCAGCTTCTTCTAAAGCTAAACCTATAGGAATACATCCACCTCCTATAAATTGTGAATAAATCATAATTATACCATCTGATTTATCTAATATTTCAATAAATGAATTTAATTTTGGACTATATTTTTTTAATGAACCATTTTCTTTATTCGAAAAAACTCTACCATATTTTTCAACTATTTTATTTTTGTATTCTATATTATACCATTTTTTTAAAGGAGATTTACATATATTTTTCAACCCTTTATCACCAAATAAATCATTATATTTGGAATATTTTTTTTTATGATTGTCAAATTCTTCATTTGGATATGTTACATTTAATAATTGTAATGGTCCTCCTAATAAAGTATATTGTATTCCTTCTTTTTCTTTACGTAAACTAATATTAGTTTCTTTTAAATGTTCAATATACATAAAATAAACTTTTTTTTGATATTCAGACATATTATTTACATATAAATCCAAATATTCTATTGATTTCTTAATTTTTAAATTATTTAATTGATAAGAAGGATATTTAAATTTATGTTTCTTCATATTTCTTAATCCATTCTTATTAATATCATTATTGGATGAATTTGATGGATAAATTTTTAAAGGAAAATTAAAAGGGTCTTCTCCTTGTATAAAACTAACATAACCATATAATTTTTGCTTTAATAATTCTTCACCTACATGTTTTCCTTTTTTTATTAAAAAATTACCATTTTTATCAAATATTTCATTTACATTTATTTCAAATCGATTATCATTTAAATTCATCAAATTTAATAACCATATTATCTCTATATGATCATTAAACATAGGAGTAGCAGTTAATAATAATAATTTCATATTATTAGAATATTTTACCAAATCTAAATAATTTTGAGATGTTCTTTTAAAAGATTTTGTAGATAAACCTTCTACATTTCTCACATTATGAACTTCATCTATTACTAATAATGTATTTGAAAATTCGTTTTGTATAGCTTTAATTTTTTTTTTCTTACCATCTGGATCATTTTTATATTTATTTATCAATAAACCTATTTTATTAGCAAATTGTTGATGTCCCATAAATAAATATGATTCTTTTATTATTTTTTTTATTTGATATATTACTTTTTCTTTTGTTAATCCTTTCATATTCATAGGATTTATTTCTTTAAGAAATTTATTACCAGTACACGATTTTAAATTCCAAGATCCATTTATTAATTTTAATTTTGATTCGTCAAATAATTGTATTTTATAATTTTCTTGAACATTGGGTTGAGCTACAATTATTATTTTTTTTTTTATATTTAATTGATTAAAATACATTCTCATTTCTTCACAAACATTTATAGAAGAACACGTTTTTCCTGTTCCTAATCCATGAAATAATAATAAACTATTATAAGGTGTTTGAAAAGACATAAAATTTCGTATAAACATTTGATGTGATGATAATTCAAATTCTGTATTATTACATATTTTATTACTAATATTAATTATATTTTTAAAATCTGTATTACTTCTTACTTTATATCTAGTATGATCAAATTCTTTTTTATTTGCTATTTTACTACTAAAATTTTTACTACCTACATAAGGATATAGTACTTTATTATAATCTGATTTTGATTTTTCTTTATTTTTAATAGAATTTGTTTCTATACATTGATTTAATGATTTTAATTCTTTATTTGATAAACTTTTCCCATCACTATTTATAAAATTCCACATTTTTACTAATAATGAATTACAATCTTTATTTTTTGACATATTTAATATATTATGAGATTATACTATAATTATTTAACATTATATCTATTTTTTTAATTATATCTTTCTTTTCTAAATTATATGGTCTAAATATTTGTAAACATTCTTCTATAGATGCCCATTTTGCGTTACTAACTTCACTTTTTTGATAATTTTTTATATTTATATCTGAATTTTCAAGGAAAGCTAAATAATATTTATGCTTATATGATTTATAATTTGAACCCATAAATATTTCATCATATGGTAATATATTTTTAATAATTTTAAAATTTTTATTTAATAATCCTGTTTCTTCTGTAAATTCTCTTGTTGCACAATCTAAATCATTTTCTAAATAATTTCTTCTACCTTTTGGAAATCCCCATTCAGGTTCAATCCAAGATGTTTTACTATTATGTATTAATGATTTCAAATTGTAAAATGTATTATCATATAAATATACACCTTCTTTAATCGAATTAAATTTATTTTTTGATATCTTTTCTTCATTTGCATATTGAACTCTAGAAAAATCTCCCCATAAATTATTCCAAATATCTTCAAATGTATTATTCAATAAATATGTTTTTTCAGTTATTGTCATTTCATCAAATAAATTTTGTAAATATTCTATATTATATATCGGATATTTACCTCTAATAAAATCTACATAACCTAATGTATTTTTTCTACATATTAATAAATATTTATTAATATTTTTCTTTTTTTTAAAACATATTATTCCAGAACTAGTAATTGGTTTTTTACAAGCATGAAATAAATGACCAGTTTTACCACAATTATTACAAAATTGATAATTTTTCATTTCTATATGTTAAAATCATTATGTTTTTATATACTAATTCATATAAATGAAACCCAATCCATTTGTTTGGTTCCCACATTTAAAATTCATTTTATGGACTATATCGGTTCAATATCCTATTAAACCCAATGAAGTCACAATAAAAAAATATTATACATTAATTAATAATTTACCTGTATTTTTTCCTATATATCCTATGGGAAATTCATTTGGTGAATTATTAGATAAATATCCTGTAAAACCATATTTAGATTCGAGAAAAACTTATATGAAATGGAATCATTTTATAATTAATAAAATCAATGAAAAATTAGAATTACCTCAAGAAACATTTTATGAAGGTTTAGAAAATTATTATAATCATTATAAACCCAAAGAAACTATAATTGAAGAACAATTGAGAAAAAAAAAGAAAACTATTTATTTATCTTTTATTGGTATATTAATTGCAGCAATTTATTTATTATATAACAAATAAATTATCCATATGTATATATGGGTATAGATAAATGGATTTTTATTATTACAGCATTTTTAGTTTTTGATACATATCATGAAGGTAAATATATGTCTATGTTATTATCTGGTAAAAAATATTATAAAATGATTTTATATGCGTTTATAGGTTTATCATTGTTCATGTTTATAAAAAAACATCCTGATAAATCAAGAAGTTTATTAACAAATGCTTCAGATTTAGTAAAATTTTTACCTATTGATAATAATGCAGGTGATTTACTAACTCCTATTTTTGATTTTACAAATGTAAATAAAAGAATGGAAACATTTCAACAAAATATAATACAACCCTCCAATCAAAATGCTGTCACTCCCCAATTTAAAAGAATGATTCATTCTGGCAATAACACTACTAAAAGATCGGTAAGTGATGCTAAAAAAAAATACATAGCTAGTCAACAAAATTGGAAATGTGCGCATTGTGGAGAACAATTAGATTATACATATGAAGTGGATCATAAAATAGATTTACAATATGGTGGTTCTAATCACGTTACAAATTTAGAAGCTTGTTGTAGAAAATGTCATGGTCAAAAAACATTTATGGATAAATTATAAAGATAATTATAAATGAAAAAATATTATAATTTAATATAAATTTAATATAAATGGAAGATATAAATAAGATAGTCAATATTATATTATATTCTTGTTTAGGTTTAATTTCAATATTTGTTATTTCTTTCATCATAAATTTATATCAATTAAGTAAACAAGACACAGGTTCTGAACGTGTGAAAAAATCTATTACATATTATCTTTTAATGATTTTTAAAATACCATTAACAATATTGAAACCATTGAAATTATTATTTTACTATATTTGGCCTTTTGATGGAAAAATATTTAAAAATGATCCATCTGAAGCAGATAAGAGAATGATTGGATGTGCTTGGGAACCTAAGAATAGATTAAAAACTATTATTGTCACATTAACTATATTTATGATATCAATAACAAGTTCCATTATTTTTAATAGCACTACTACTGAAACTACTACTGAAACTACTACTGGAACTACTACTGAAACTACTACCACAAATTTTTTTAATTCTACCAATATATATGAAAAAATTATAGGTTTTGTATCTTTAGGATTTACAGCTATATTAGTGATAAAAGCTATAATATTATATTATAGAAAAATACCAAAGATACCAGGTGTTAATAATACATTCAGTGGCAATCAAGATACTACTAATAATTCTACAAATAAAGAAAAATATGAGAAAGATACAAAATGGTTATTAAATACGTCTATGTCATATTTAAAATTAATAACTACTGCATTGGTATTATTAGGCGGTTTGGCTGTAGGATGTTATTTTATATTATTAAGTGAGGATGCTAGTAAAATTGCAACTTATTTTCTATTAGGATTTTCATTTTTACTATTATTATTATTCATTTATTCTTATATAAAAGATCTAAATATCATTAATAAATTATTAAATAATAAAGTTTTTCAGTTTATTTATTATGGTATATTTTTAATTCCTTGTTTAATTTTAGAATTTATCGATATTGTTTATAAAGAACTCAAATATACTCCTAATACTGCTTGGTTATTATTAGTTATAGAATTATTCTTTATCATATTCTATATTATAGGACCTATTATAACAAAATCATTCTATTTAAATGTTCACAAAAAAAAAGATAATAATTTAATTAATGATGAAATAAAAGCCTTAGAAAAAGAAAATATAGTTTTACGAAATGACATCGATATTATAAAAAATCATAGATTTCAAGACGTTACGGATCCACCACAAAAATCCGATGCAATTCCAGATGATCAGCTGGGGGAAAAAAAAAGATTTAAATATACGCTTCAATTTTGGAATAAAGTACTAACTGAATCGTGGTATGCCTCAGAAAATATAGAGGAATTAGAAACAGAATTAGAAAATTTAAAGGGTGACGAAAACAAACAAACAAGTTACATATTTAATAATAATGATGTAGACGACAACTTTATGGAGGATGCGATATATAATAGAAAAGATAAAGAAATTGAATATATTCAACATTATGGCCAAAAAATAAGAGATAAAGAACAGGAAATAGAAGATAATAATATAAAAATCAAACAATTAAGAAGGAAAATAACAAATAATGATGGTTTACCAAAAACGACAGTTATTATAAACAAACCAGTTCCTTTGAATGAAAAACATATAAAATGTGGTGAAAAGTGGCATTTTACAATAAGAAATAAAAAATTCGTTGGATACGATGACAATGGTAAAGAAATATACCAAGTAGTTGATGAAGAAGAAGGAGGTTATAATTATAATTTTGCTATATCCAAATGGTTATTCATACATAGTCAAGCACCTAATTATTATATAGGAGACTCTAAAAAGAAAATTATAGGTTTTAGACATATGGATAATGATGAAGATAGTAAGGATGATAATTATATAAAAGTAAGTTATAATACTAACAATGGTAATATAGAGATAAATACAAAAGAAAAAAACATAATATTAAAAAATATTCCACATCAAAAATGGATTAATTTAGTAATTAACTATAATAGTGGTATATTAGATGTATTTTTAGATGGTAAACTAGTAGGAACAGGTAGAACAAATACGTTAAAATTATCAAAAAAGGCTTATTTAAGTGTAGGAGAAAAACAAGGCGTGAGAGGTGGATTATGCAATTTAGTATATTTTGCTGATAGTTTAACAAAACAACAAATCGTAAATAATTATGAAATGTATAAAAATAAATCACCACCAAATATTTAAGCAAATAAAATAAAATATAATATAAATTTCTAAATGTATATTATATTATGGAATTTAAGAACATATTAATTATAGCTGTTGTAATTATTATTATTTATTTATTATATTTATGGTTATTTAAAGATACTACAAACAAATATATTGTACAAACAACACTTAAAGGTAACTCAGGACAAACTGTACTGGCCAATACTCTACCAAATGGAGGCACATCGCTCAATTATAGTTATACTTTTTGGATATATATTAATGATTACAACCAGAATTATGGAGAGAAAAAAATTATATTAGATAGACATTCAGATTTACCGGGGTCATCACAAGATGCGGTCTCAACATCTTCCCAACATACACCACTTATATATTTAGGCGCAAATAAAAATGATTTAATGGTACATATTTCAGATACCACACAAGGAAAAAATAAAACAACATTGGTGGAGGATAATGATCCAAAAGTAGAAGATATACCATTACAAAAATGGTGTTTTATAGCAGTATCATTAGATTCTAGAGTGTTAGATATATATTTAGACGGAAAATTAGTTACATCACATTATTATGATAACTTACTAAAAGCACCTAAACAAAACGACAAAATCGATATAAATCAATCATCATCTGCTGATATTAAGACGAATGGCTCAAATTCAGATATTAGCAAAAGTGGATGGGCTGGTATTTTATCAAACGTAGAATATTTTGATAGATCATTAAATGCACGAGAAGTATATGAAAGATATAGATCAGGATTTACTGGTGCAGGTGGTATACTTGGTGGTTTAGGAGAAGATGTTTCTAAATTCAATATGAAAGTGTCATTTTTACAAGATGATAAAGAAGTTAGTCAATTCAAAATATAATTCTAAATTATCTATATATCTATATATATAGATAATGGAAGAATCTACGTCTAATAATGTATCTAAAAATAATTCTAGTGCTGTAAAAAATTCTAGTCCTTTGCAAAATATAGGTAGTCCTTTACAAAGTATGGGTAGTGCTGTTGGAGAAATCAAAAATAAATTTAATAATGAAGTTCAAAAATTTAGGAATAATAAAGTTGTATCAGGAACATGGGAGTTTTTAAATTCTAATTCATTAGTTGCAAAATTTTCATTTTTAATATTAATTGTGTTAATATTTATAGGGTTATTACAATTGGGACAATATTTAGCAAATTTCTTATTTGGTCCTAAACCAAATCCTTATTTAACACGTGGTATTACATCTGGTAGACAATCTAAAATTATAGAACAAGATATTAGATCTATACATTCAATACCTATATTAAGGTCAAAAAATCAAAAAGAAGGATTAACTTATACTTATTCAGTATGGTTAATGATTGATAAAATAGATAGTCAACGTCAACATATATTTCATAAAGGAAGTAGTTTTACATCTCCTGGAGCACCTGATAACCCCTATATAGATCCTAATACAGGTGCAGATATCTCCTTTCGTAATGGCACACAACAAACACTCCCATTTCCAAATATATCACCTGGTGTTTTTGTAAAAAAAGATAAAAATACTTTAGTTATTTTTCAAAACACTTATAATAATATTTTGGAAAATGTTGAAGTTGAAAATATACCAATGAATAAATGGTTTCATTTAGCTATTCGTGTTGAAAATAAAAATATGGATGTATTTATTAATGGTAAAATTGCTAGTAGTTATCTATTAACTTCACCTCCTAAACAAAATTATGGTAACCTTTATATTGCACATGGTGATGGTTTTAATGGAAAGATGTCATCTTTAAGATATTTTAGTAAGTCTCTAAGTGGAACTCAAATCAATGATATTAATTTACAAGGTCCAGATTTATATGAAGATAAGAAAGATTTATCCTTACCACCATATTTGTCATTAAATTGGTATTTAAAATAAATTTAATATTATTAATTAAATTTAATATTATTAATTAAATTTAATATTATTAATTAGCTCTTAAATTAGGATTAATACATATACCCATAGATGGATATATTTCACCGGACATACATTTATCTGATGCATTAATACTTACACATTTTCTTCCTGTTCTA
>MDTC01183499.1_pt1 | contig 13183 bp, 11 predicted proteins | sample 811181 | NCBI WGS metagenome assembly MDTC01 (sample SAMN05326644, study PRJNA326480) | marine metagenome | isolation source: seawater | place: Pacific Ocean: North | collected 2011 | reverse complement strand
ACTTCGTTTTTTGGATATCCTAATGCATTTAAATCATATGGGTTAACTTTAAACTATATGTTTTAAATAATTTGAATTTTAGAAAGGGAGCTCACATGGGCTCCTTTTTTTTATGTTCGCTTGTGAAGTGCGTCTAGAGATTCCGACATTTTTTCTTGCAAAGCATGAATGGCTTGAAGTGGTCTTATCATTACTTTGAAATCTATAATTTTACCATTTTCATTCCACCTAATAATATCAACGCCATTGACCGATATATCTCCAATAAAGGTTTCAAACTCTAAGACACAGTCCAACCCATCAACCAACTCCCTCACATACTTAAACCTATCCATGTCAAAAGTTTGACCTGCACCCATCAAATATAGCTTAGACATCTCTTTGCCCTCTATGGGTTTGAAAACTATTGGAGAGGTAAAAATACATTCATCATCAAGAATCTCATCTAAGAAATTTTGATCTTGAGATTTAAGACCTTTATGCCATTTCTCTAGGTATGCGTGTGTTGACTTCATTTGCGTATTTAAAACCTTTGATTGGAGAGATGCAAGCAGTGTTTTTTGGATAAAAGAGTTCCTAAAAACTCTACTGTTAAAAATTTAAAAAGCTGCTAAAAACTACTTTTTTCTTCTTAGCTTTCGAAGACGGGCGTATTCACTGAGCAGTTTCCTCTCTGCTAAATCACGTCTACGATGGCGTCTATTTCTAGCGGCTTCAGATTTTTGAATTCTGATAGCTTTATTCATTCTTTTTTAATATTCTCACAAAGAAAAAAGAAATGCAAAAAAGATAAGTTCTATTTTTTTATAATTTTTTTAATCGGTTTTTAAGATTACTGAGTTGCAAATTATATGCTGAACCAACCGATGCATTCTTCCTAGAGAAGTTTTTTACAATTGATTTGCTAGACTTATCAGATTTTATTTTTATGTATGCCTCTCTAAAAGGAAGTCCTGATTGGACTAATTCATTCGCTCGATCAGTCATTAACATTCCAGCATCAATGAATTCATTTGATCTTTCTGAATTGATTTTAATCGAGCTGACCAGTCCTGGAATTAATTCCAAAGTACTTAAGAGACAATGAATAGAGTGAATGAGAGATCTTTTTGTGAGCTGCAAATCACGCTGGTAGCCGCTAGGGAGAGAAATTAAATTTTCTAATTCTGAGTAATGTCCAGCTATCACTGCATAGTTTGCACGCATAATTTCGATAACATCAGGATTAGATTTATTTGGCATGATGGAGGAGCCAGTAGAGTATTTTGAAGCAATGCTTAGTAAGTTGAACTCTTGAGTTAAGAATAAACTCATATCCCATGAAAATTTTCTAATATCGAGCATAGGTTGCTTTAAGGCACCGATTAATTCTAACTCAAATTTACCTCTACTATTTTGTACATATAAACTATTTAATTGTTTTCTTTTAAAGCCAAGTTCTTTGGTTGAAATGTCTCGCTTTATCGGCAGATTGACTCCATACCCTGCAGCAGAGCCCAAGGGGTTAATATTAATCCAGGATTTGGTATTTCTAAGTAAATCAAGGTTATCTAAGAAAGACTCTGCAAATGAACTGAACCATAATCCCCAGGTTGAAGGCATAGCTCTTTGCAAGTGGGTATAACCTGGCATAGGGTCTGATGCATATTTTTCTGCATTTTTAAAAAATGCTTTAGCAATTTTAATATTGATTGAATCAATTTCATTTAATTTTGCTATGGCATACAACCGCATAGCAACCATCACTTGGTCATTTCTACTTCTCCCAGTGTGGATTTTTTTTCCAATAGAGCCCAACTCTTTTGTCAGGAAACTTTCAATCGCAGAGTGACAATCCTCATATTTATCTGTGAGTTTAAATTTATTTTCTTTGAATAATTTAGCAAGTTTTTTTAAGGATGCTACGATTTTTTGTGTTTCTGTTTTATTGAGAATATTTATACTATGCAACTCATGGGCATGGGCAATAGAAGCATCGATATCATATAGAAATAACTCTTGATCTAAGACTATATCCTCGCCAGATAAAAATTTATCAATGGATGAGCTTTGATCATTTTTATGTTGATTCCAAATTTTCATAATTCAATACCTAAGTTATCTTCCCAGCCAAATACTGAGTTTAAATTTTGAACAGTCTGAGTTGCCGCCCCTTTTAACAGGTTATCAAGTACGCAGCAAAAAGTTAGCCTATTGTTATCTGTATCCGTCTCAAAACCACCTATTTTGACTAATGATGTGCTAACAACCTCTTGTAGGTTAGGTAAATTTTCTTGAATGGATATTAATTTATTATTTTTGTAGAAGTCATCAAAGAGAGTATATGCTTCATTTGCATTCAAGGGTTTGGAGGTGATGAAGTTGCCTGTGATAATGATGCCTCTAAAAAAATTACCTACATGTGGGGTGAATAATACATTTGGGTAACAATGCCTTTTAACTTCTTGTTCATGTAGATGCGAAACAAGTGAGTAAGGTAAAACATTATCTTTCAGCGCATCAAGATCATTTCTTTGATTGGGTGAAGCGCCTGCACCGCTGTATCCTGAAATCCCAAAAAGGTTTGCATGGCCAACTAGCTGATCAACAAGGGGTGAAAGCATAAATTGCATCGCAGATGCATAGCAACCAGGATTACTAATTTTAGTTGTACTAATTTTCTCTGATAGCTCTGGGACTCTGTACTGCCAATCGGTATCAAAACGATGGTCTGAACTTATATCTATAATTATTGCTCGAGAATTATGCTTAGTAATTAAATCAACATATTTTTTTGACTCACTATTAGGTAAAGCAAGTATGAATGCATCTTCATCTGTTAATTGAATTTTTTCTAAACTTAAATCCTTATAGAATAAAAGCTTATCTGAATTAGTCTTCACTGACTCGCCAGCCTTTGAGGATGAAAAAATTGATGTAATTTCCATGAATTCATGCTGAGAAATCAATTGAAGTATCTCTTGGCCGACAAAACCTCTTCCCCCAATTAAGCCTATTTTTTTAATATCCATCTAAATCACACTTTTTGGTTTGCTGAGAGCATACTCAATACAGTCTTTCAGAGAGCTGAAGTCTTCAATTCCAATCCAAAATATATGCCACTCTTCTTGCTTTTGGCAGCCCTCACAAATTGATGTATAAAAGCTATTAACTGGATTATTTGGGCGAGATCTCCAAAAAACCTGAGGATACACTTTTCTCATTTCATACCATATACCAGCTCCTAACCCCTCGCCTTTTGCCTCAGGAAGAACAGCAAATTTATCCATATATGGAATCTTAAAATCATTTGAGATTGCAATGGTGGCTCGTTTACAGGAAGTCATAAATATATTTAGGTTATCCTGAGTTTTAAAGAAGTTGCTTTCTAATGTTCCGCTGAATGAGGCTTCAATAATATTTTTAAACTGCTCTTGAACAGATGTATTTGGAAGTTGATGTGATTGGACGCTATAGCCTTGTTTGATTAATGTTCCTGATCCAGAATCAGTAAATAATTCTTTTGGTAAATTAATTGGCTCAGTAATGGAGACTGAAGCAGTTTTAGGAAGATGATCAAGCAAAGTCTTAATTTGTTCTAATTTAAGCTTCATACCTGAATGTAGCCATTCTTGCTGCATAATTTCAGGGTATTCTAAAGCCAAATTAATGGTAGGTATTAGCTCATCCCTTTGATTAAATATCCCCCCTATTTCAGACAAAAAGATTGCCTTGTAGGGGTTGATCGCCTTTACCAACTCAACAGTTGCAATATCAGCATTAATATTTAAGATCTCATTTTCCTGCAATCCAAGTGGAGCTATAACTGGTATGGAGTCTGATTCTAATGCTTGATTAATTAATTTATTTTTTACTGTTTTAATTGAGCCTACATATCCTAAATCAGGATTGTCCATGACGCATTCAAAAACATCTGTTATTAGGCTTGTTGCATTTGCGCCTTGTGCCTTTAAAGCCTCAACAATTTTTTTATTAGTTTCGCTAAAGACAGTGTATGCAACATCTCTGACCTCAGACGATGAAACCCTTTGGCCATTAATAAATGAAAATTCAATATTCTTTTCTTCCAATGCTTTAGAAAGCATTGGTCCAGCACCGTGCAGAATAACTGGCTTTAAACCAACCTGATCAAGAAAAATTAATGATGATATAAGATTTTCAAGATCATTCTCGATGACTGAACCTCCAACCTTTATTACTGCGAAGCGTTGCTCAGGAGAAGAAAATTTTTCAATGTATTTATTAATTTCTTTTTCGGAGCCGATGGCTCCTAGCAATTTTAAAATCGTATTCTTTATAAACTGATTAGATGAATTTCTCATTGCACTATCTTTTTAAAATCAGTGAGGGCTTTTTCAAGTTCTTCGATAGCTACTGACTCATTTGGTTGGTGAGCATCAGCAATGTTACCTGGTCCATAAACAATTGCTTTATAACCCGCTTCATTGAATAAGGAGGCTTCGGTCCAAAAATTCACAGGGGGTGATGGCTCAAGGCCTAACTCCACAACCAAGGATTCTAGGTCTTTTATTTCACCTGTTGGTAGCGCTGGAGCGAGAAACCCTTTGGTAAATTTAGAGATCTTTTCAACAGATTGAATATTAAATTCATTTAATAAATTATCAAAGGATTGTCCAGGCAAGGGTCTCATGCCAAATTTAACCTGAGCATGGTCAGCAATGATATTTGGCTTTATTCCACCTTCAATAATTCCTAAATTAAAAGCAATGCCATGCAAATCCTGAAAGGATACAGAGTCAAATTTTTTTGCAACCTGAAGAGCTTTATCTGACCAACAAATAAGCTTATGAATTGCGTTATCGTTCATCGCTCTATGGTCTGAACTATGCCCAGCATTGCCAAAAAATTCTTGAGTGCCAGTTATGATGCCGCGGTGGCAAGTCACTGCCATGTTTTGTGTTGGCTCAGCTACTATTACAGCCTCAAAATCTGGCTTAGTTTTTATAAACTCTTTAATGCAGGTGCTTTGACCGGCCTCCTCATCTGTGGAGAATAAAATTGCATAATCTTCAAGCCCATTCTCAATTAGCGTTAATAAGCATGCTGCAGCACCTTTGATATCGCATGCTCCAAGCCCATAAACACGATCATTTTTAATAATTAATTCGTGAGGGTTTGAGTTCCAGCCATTCCCTGCTGGAACTGTATCAAGATGAACGTTAACAAGGTACTTTGGTGACCCTTTAGACAGTAAGATATTATAAGATCCCTCTCCCAAATCGGTAACTTGAGGTTGAAGATAATCAAGATTATTGAGATAGTTTAGTAGTCCTGAGCTCTTGATTTCTCTTGGAGGATTTGATGTATCGCACTTAACTAGAGCATTTAAATGCTTTAAACAAAGCTCTAGGTCAGCATTCATTTCTTTTGATGAATAGATGACCAGGTTGAGGTGCTTTGTCCAATCAGTTTGATAAACCCTTTTGACTCTGCTTCAGACCAAGTTGCTGACTGGGCATAAGCTCCCTCAGGACTTCTTAAAATATTTTTTGAATTTACAGCTACAGCATCAACCCGACCAGGAGTTAAATTTAAAGTAACTTCACCAGTAACATTTTTTTGAGAGTCTAGTAAGAATGCCTCTAAATTCTCTCTCAGTGGCTCAAAATAAAAGCCCCGATAGACTAGATTAACCCACTCTTGACCCACTTGTGTTTTTACCGCATTTTGTTTATCTGTTAAAACGGATTCCTCCAATGCTCGATGAGCTGCCATCAAAATAGTAATACCCGGTGCCTCAAAAACAAATCTACCTTTGAGACCAATAATAGTATCACTTGAAAAAACTGATCTACCCACACCATATGAGCCTCCTGCAGTATTCATCATTCTGAGAAAGTCAGCCCCTTGCATTCTCTTTCCATTAATAGAACTAACTTTCCCTTTTAGAAATTTAATAACTAATTTTTTAGATTTCTTAGGGTATTGATGAGGTAATTTGCATAGAACAAAGCTTTCTTCTGAAGGCTCCTGCCATTCATCTATTTCACTTCCGGAAATTGTTGCACCCATTAGATTTTCATTAATGCTGTATTTTTTATGTAAGGAGGATACTTTAAAGCCTTTATCCTTTAAGTAATCTTCTTCATAACCTCGCACATTTTTTGTAATGTTTTGAATTTCTCTAATAGGAGTAATGATATTGTATTTGCCATGTGCCCTAATGGATAAATCAAATCTAACTTGATCATTACCCATTCCTGTACATCCATGAGCGATATTCTTAGTATTTAATTTTTTACATAATTTAATAGATTCTTTAACTATTAAATATCTATCAGAGCAAAGTGCTGGATATTTATTTTGATAGAGTGCCCCTGATTGAATCAAAGGAACCAATATCTCAGACCATAAACTCTTTTCAACATTAAGATTGATGTGTTTTTTTGAACCTAATTCATTGGCCCTTTTAGTTATTGCTTGTTGTTCTTTATCTGGAATACCACCGGTATTCACAAACAATGTGTGAACTTCAAATCCTTGATCAATAAGATATGGGATACAAAAACTTGTATCAAGACCACCTGAAAATGCTAAAACTACTTTTTTTGTCATTGTATTTGCCTATAAAATTTTGCTTAACATGGCTTTCTGTACATGCTTTCTATTTGCTGCTTCATTGATTGCTAAACAGTAATCTGAATCCATTACTTCATCAGTTGCTTTAATATTGCGCCTTAAGGGCAAGCAATGACTAAACACAGCATTGTTTGTATAACCCATTTTTTTACTATCAACTATAAAATGCTTAAATTGACTGTTGCTTGCTATTTGCTTTTCTGTATCACCATAGAGATTTAAGGATCCCCAGCTTTTTGCATAAACAATATCTGCACCTGAATAAGCATTTTCAATATTATAAGAAATATCAAATGCAGTGCCTTCCATAGAACAGTTATCTTTTGCCGCATTAATATATCTATCATCAAGATGGTATTGCTCTGAAGGGCATAATAATTTCACATTCATACCAAACTTACTTGCAATTAATAAGCTTGAATTAGCAACCGCTGTATTAAGAGGCTTTGGGTGATAAGTCCAAGTTAATAAGTAATTTTTGCCCTGCAAATCACCATAGTGTTCTTGCAGTGTTAAAAGATGAGCTAATTCCTGACAGGGATGTTCAATTGTTTCCATGTTCACCACTGGAACAGAGGAGTATTTAGCAAAACTATTGATCACATGATCTGTTCTATCGATTGCCCAATCTTGGAATTTAGGAAAGGCTCTGACAGCAATACAATCACAGTAAGATGAGAGAACTTGAGCCACCTCTTTAACATGCTCTTCTGACTCTCCATCCATGACAATGTTATCACCAAACTCTATTGGCCAGGCATCCTTACCAGGTTGAAGAATAATTGCAGTCCCAGAGAGCTCGCTAATTCCAAGCTCAAAACTTGTCTTGGTTCTCAGCGATGGATTAAAAAATAGCATGGCAACAGATTTATTTTTTAAAAGAGGTTGATGCGGTTTATTTTTCAGATCAGAAGCTAAATCAAGAACATCTTGAAGTTCAGATCGGGACCAATTTTGTGTTGTAATAAAATTTCTCATTTTAAGTTTTTAACCTTGCCAAATATTATGGAAGGTAATTAGATTGATCTAAGTCTTCTTTTTACAGGAATTGAGCATGTGACAGTTACAGGGAGTGACAAAATACAGGACCCATGCAAAGTCAAATCCTGACCTGAGGCTGATTTAAATACCACTGCACTGTTCATAGTGTTGAAAGTATGCAAGAAAACGATCGCAAAACCAACATTATTTTCTATAAATATAAAAAAAGGGACTAAAAAGCCCCTTTTATGTAATTTTTGATTCAGTAATGCCTACTTAGTTCCAGACACTGAACCAGATCTCTCTTTCAGCTTTCTAACTTTTTTGTACAAAGTGCATTTTTGTGTCTTTACATCAAATGTAAATCCTGCGACTTTCGATTTTTTTTCAGAAATTGCTGAACATCCCTCCACTGAAGAATATTTCTTTGCAGTTTTAACTGCAAAAATTTTACCCTCAATGGCATAACCTTCTTTGATTGACAGCTCGGCATTTGCTGCAAAGGGGAGTGTTGCAACAGCTAGCACTAAAATAAGTTTTTTCATTATAATTATTCCTTATATTTAAATAGATGTAATATATAAATTATTTATATACGTTTAAAAATAACACACAAAATATAACATATTATGTTGACAGTGCAAACATTGTGACAAACTTGTGAACAACCTTATATTTAAATGTGAAATAAATTAAAATATCTCTTAAATATGAAGACTTTAAAAGACTTAATTGCAGAGGCTCACGCTCTAGTTCCAAAAATTACATGTAGTGAATTAAGCAGCGAGCTCGATCATTATATGATCATTGATGTGAGGGAAAAAACAGAAATAGATGAGACAGGTAGTCTTCCTAATTCCATCAATATAGCAAGAGGTCTAATAGAGATGAAAATGGCTCCTGACGATAATTCTTTAAAAGCTGAAACCCCTATTGTTGTTTACTGTGGTGGAGGCAGCAGAGCCTCTCTTGCAGGTAAAACGCTTCAGGAACTAGGATTTAAAAGTGTAAAAAACTTAGAGGGTGGATTTCGAGGCTGGAAGGAATTCGTTATTTAATCTAACTTTGGTAGCAGAGACTGCAAATGTTCATGAGCAGCATTCTTATACTCTGGACTTGAACCAGCCATGACCTCCCCTTTTACAGCACAGCTTTCATAAGCTGCTCTTCTAGCTTTGGGATCTGAGAAGTCTAATTCTTCATTTGTTGGATCATAAACTTTTTTAGTATCAGCATTTAATTTAAGTTTACAATTTGCCCAACTGTATGCATCCGGGAAAAGCCTTAATGGCAACGGGCCATCAAAAGAGTGAAAAGAATTTGGATAGAGTTCTATCTGCGCATTGCCGCCATTTGCGTTCATGCGATCAACCAGCTCCACGCAGGGTTGTGGAGGAGTCCAGTTATCTTCTTCTCCAATATAAATCTGCATCAAATCTGAATCCCACTCATCTAAATCTGGGAGAGCTAAACAACCTGGATACCACATAAGATAACCAGCATAGGAGGCATCAGTTTTATTCAGCTCCTGTTGAAGAGGTAGCCATCCATTAAACAAGGTGGCAGTTCCACCTAAGCTCCAACCAGCAGCATAAATTTTATTGTTATCGATACGAGGATCATCCCACAAAAGATTTAGACTCATTGCCATGTCATAAATTACTGTTTCGCTTGTTACATTAATTTGATTTCCAACGGTGCTATCAACTCCTCTTGAGTCAAAAGGATGTATTGCAAAGACTATAAAATCAGCTTGCCTTATTTGCTCGATATACTTCCTGTGATGATCTCGCCAATTTGATGAGCCATGAGATGCAACAATAATAGGATATTTTTTGGTTTCATCATAATCATCTGGAAAATGCAGAACGCCGAAAACTTCAATGTCTTCTTGCAATTCTAGACCAGGGGAAAAAATATTTTCAAATCCTAAGATATTTTTTGATGCGAATTTTATTTTTTCTTGAATATACTTTGGCTCCTCCTTAATAGGTTCTGAACAGCCAAAAATTATTGATGTAACCAAAAGTATAAGTAGATATCTCATCAATAAATTGTAGCAAAAAAAAGAGGGCTTTCGCCCTCTTTAATTTCGTGTGTTTAATCTTTACCAGTAATAACCTACTCTAACACCATATTGTGTTGGTGCTGAGAATGCTCCACTAGGAACACCAGCTTCTACACCTCTCCAGTAAGAGATAACTTCATCAGTTACGTTATATGCAAATGCTTGAGCATACCAAGGTGCATCACCTGCTGGCTTGTAAGTAACAATTAAGTCAACCATGCTCCAGCTGCTTCTTTGATCTCCAAAGATATCTGTGCTGTCGCTAAAGTAACCCGGAAGGTCATAGAAACCATATCCACATCCATCATCAGCGCTAGGATTGACACAACCATAGCCACCATAACCACCATCATCATTGATGTGCTTATCAGCATTCCAAATAGTTAAGTAATCTTCAGCCTGCCAGTGATAATTTATCGCAGGAGTAATTTGACCCATAGATCCTAAGTTAAATGTGTGCTCATACTTAACAGTAAAAGCTAAATTAGGTGAATAAGGAGCCTCATTACCTTTGAGGTTGACATAATTTTCAGGAACATTTGCAACTGAAGTATCATAATCAGGTCTGCCGAAGTAAGCATCTTGGCCATAGTACCATTGCGTATTAAAGTCCTCAGTGACTTCGGTATCCATTGTAGTCACCCAACCGCTTAAGCGACCACCATCATAAGGAATGAAATCAAATTCAACTTCTAAACCTTGCATTTCCTGTTCACCAAAGTTTTGCGTTCCCCAAAATGTAACGACTTGCTGAACATCCACTAATGTTTGTGTATCAATATCGTATTCTGTAGCTGCAATCACATCATATGGGACGTTACCTGTGAACTGCTTACCATCATAAACTGTGTGGTAATAGTTAGCAGATAATGAAAGCCTGTTTTCTAAGAACTTACCTTTATAACCTAATTCAAAAGTTGTAGCCTCCTCTGGACCATAAGAGGTATTCACAGAAGAACCAGGACCTTCAGGATGCAATGTATTTGCACCTCTCACAGCCTCATCAGCAATACTACCTGCTTTATAGCCAGTAGCTAAATAGGTGTATATAAATGAATTATCTGTAACATCCCAATCTAGTCCAATTCTCCAATCTGTTGAATTGTAGGATTGTGATGTAGCATTATTCGCAGTTTGAACCATGCAGCCTGTTGCGCCTAAGTATGGATGGTTAGGATTACCGCCATATGGGCCACCAAAATTTGTACAATTAATTCCAGCATACTTACCACCCGCTATGTGAAAGTCAGGCTCCAATGCATTTAATGTAGGCATAAATAACTGTCTATTTCCCCAAATTTCTCCAGACGGATAACATGAGTTCCAGATGCTACATTCGTAGTTCTTACCACCAACATCTGATTTGTCATCTTCTGAATGTCTGATACCTAATGTTAGGTATAAGTCATCGCGAAGTTTCATGGTTGCCTGACCAAATAAAGCTTTTGATTCAATGGTTCTGTCAGGTTGAATGAATATGTTATCGCCATTAAAAGTTGCATGGAAAAATGCTTCCATATCATTTTCTTCTTCTAGGTAGAAAGCTCCAACCACCCATGAAAGAGTTTCAGATGCTCCAGTAAATTGAACATCAAGTGTTGTTGAATCTGCTTTATAATCATTAAGCACCATAGCCATTTGCCACTCATTTCTTCCACCATCAATATCAAACTGTGAGTATTGCTCTAAAGCTTGTGTGCCAAGCTTTGCAACCATTTGAACATCGCCAAAATCTTTGTTGTAGATCCATCTCATGGATTCAATTTGAAGATCATTAACACCTGGTGTGTTTACAAATGCTGTGTATTCACTGCTTCCTGCACCCAAAATATCAGCACAGGTATTAGCTGCTTTAGATGGAGCGCCGCCAAAAGTTCTACCAGTTCTATTTTTGATCATGTCACAATCAAAACCATTCATCCAACCAGCACCATCATCTTGAAAAATCTCATATTGGAAATTCAAATCACTTGTATCATCAATAATAAATAGTGCACTAACTCTGAATGCATGATTATCTACATTGTTATAAAAAGTAGATGGGTCAGCTTTAATAGCTTTGTATGCACTAGCATATTGGTATCCTTGATCAAAACCAGGAGCAGCATCGTCAGCTCTTTCAGGGTTATTACAACCTAAGAACCATGCATATGCTGAATTACCTCTTCTTTGTCCACATGTATCAACTGTCGCAGCCTGACTTAGAACATTTGCAGGCAAGAATCTATGATCGATACCGTTAGGATCATAGTAACCATCTAGATATGAGTCTTTTGACTGATCAGAAAATGCAAATCGAATTGCAATATCGTCAGTAATAGGCAGGTTATAGTGTCCTTGGATACCTCTTTCTTCATAACGCCCAGCATTTACTGTGATAGAGCCACCTTGAACTTCAAGATTAGGTTTTGCAGTAATAATATTGAGTGATCCTGCAATAGAGTTTCTTCCAAAAAGAGTTCCTTGAGGACCCCTTGCCAATTCAGCCCTTTCAAGGTCAAACATTAATGCTTGTGCGCCTTGAGGTCTTGATTGGTATAAACCATCGACATGCACACCTACAGCAGGATCTCCTACCTCAGTTACGTTGTTTGATCTAATACCTCTTAATGTAATGATTGGAGCATTTGTATCTGAGTTTTGGATAGCAAGACCAGGAAGTGAGTAACTTAAATCTTTGATGTTACTTATACCATAACGAGTTAACTCATCTTGAGTAACTGCAGATATAGCAAGCGGTGTTTCCATGATATCAGTCTCACGTCTTGTAGCTGTAACTATGACATCCTCAATTCCACCAGCATCAGAGTAGGAGCTAGAAGACTCATATTGAGTCACTGAAACAGAGCGTTCCTCAACTTGAGCGACCTCTTCTGTAGCTTTTTCTTCTACAGCGTCCACGTCCATGGGCACTATAGGGTTGTCTGCCATTACCATAAAAGGTAATACCAATAAGGATAGTTTGATAAATTTCATTATTATTCCCCAATAATTAAGATGTATACACCTTGGAATTATCAATATATTGACAATGTTGTCAAGTTTATTTAAGCATTAAAATATGTATAAAAAAAAGCAAAATATAAAAAAAGAGAGGCCAATGCCTCTCTTATAAATTAAAGAAAAAAATCTATCTATCTATAAACTCTCTGCATCATATGATCTGAGTGATCTTTTACATCAAGCTTTTTATCAGCAAGCTCTTCCTCATGAATTTTGCTAAGAATGGTAACCTTTTTTGCAAAATCAGCATAACTTTCATAACCACAATAAAAATTCCATGAGAGCTCTGGGCCCCATACATGCTCCGCCATATTGCAACCACCAAAAGCTCTGTCATATGCATCAAAAAGAATTCTAGCATTGGCCCTTTTTTGATTATCAGTTAAATAAGGTCCGAAAATGTACTTAGCTTCAAGCACGTATGGCATTTGTACTGTTGCATTTCTTACAAGCACTGCTGCGATATTATCCGTATGATCACCGAATAGTTGTCGAGACCCACCGGAAAGCGGTTCTGCATTATCGTTAATT
>MDTC01137693.1_pt1 | contig 13183 bp, 9 predicted proteins | sample 811181 | NCBI WGS metagenome assembly MDTC01 (sample SAMN05326644, study PRJNA326480) | marine metagenome | isolation source: seawater | place: Pacific Ocean: North | collected 2011 | reverse complement strand
GGATTTAGCAACACCTGGATCTCCCATAAGCAACACGTGGATGTCGCCCCGGTTTCTTGTTCCATCTGGATTTAGCCTAGCAACTCCACCAAATAATTGTAACATCAGTGATTCTTTGACGCGCGCCATGCCAAATATTGAGGGTGCAATGCTACGACTAAACAAATCGTATATGTCTGAGCGACTGGCAAGTTCTTTGATTTCGAGTTCTTCGTCCTCGGTGATAAGGATTTCTTCAAGGGGAACGTTCTGACGTTCTAGTGAATGGATTCTGAGGAAAATATCGAACACTGGCGTATCCTTACCACCTTTTCTCTGTGACCGAATAAACAACACTCCGTTAGCTTTTACTCGATCGCCTGGATTTAGTTTGCCGGCAATATCATGCTCCCCAATACAGATTATTCGTTCTGGTTGAATACCCCCCTTAAGTTGCTCTGGCGATTCTTGAAGCTCAATAAATTGAGAGTTGATTAGTATTGATTCGTCTTCTTGTAAAACGAATCTCGTTTGACGCTTTTGACGGCCGCATCCACCGTCAATTTGTGAGCATTCAATTGGCTCAATTAATTCCTGCTCGTTGGGTTGCTTGACCTCGGTAATATGGCCACAAGATGAACACATGAATGACGCTGAATAAATTCTGGGGCGCACACCTGAAATCTTTGTGGCAATTGCATCGATTGACAAACACATGCCGATGTCGTCGGCTCTGAGTTGTGATACCGTTCGAATTTGATCGCTTGGTAGATGGACAATCCTCACAAATGGATACATCGAGGTGTGTCCTTCATCTTGTAGAAACTGTCTTAGAGCTTGATTAGCAGCTTGAAAGTGTAAATCTGGGTGGGCAATTATGTTTTGAGCAAACTCATCATCAAAACCCTCGATCAAGCGATATGAAACTTCGAGAGATTGCTCGTCTGGCCACTTCTGCGCAAGGTTGTGAACCGATTCAGCATACAAATCCTGGATCATTGAAGTCCACCTTGCTGCTAAATCGAACTCCTGTAGCATAATCACCACCAACCCTAATGTGCTAGACTACCGGACTATTTGGCCTCGGTTTATGATAACTTCTATCAATTTATGATACCCCTGTGTTTCCTGTGGAACTATGGCCTGCTCTACCTTACGGTTTAACGGTTAAATTCCGTGTCCATTGTAACTATGCCAACCGTCGAACAAATGAGTAATGGCGCAGTGGCAGGTCTATGCCCGAGCATAATTTTACGCCGATAACTGGTAGACTAGATAGAATAGTTGTCGAATCGTCACTGCTCGAAAATAGGTTGGGTGACCCAATACTAAGAGAAGTCTTGGTGCACATTCCGCAAGCGGGTCTAGAATTAATTGACCAAGGTGAACGATTGCCGGTACTGATTTATCTCGCACCCTTCACCTCATCTGGTCTAGCGCGAGCAGGCTGGAAGGCTTTTGCCGAAACCTTACCTCAGCGACATGAGAGATTAGTGAGTGAGAATAAAATGCTGCCAACAATTTTAGTCTTGCCAGATTGCTTTACTTCCCTAGGCGGCAACCAGTTCGTCGATTCTAATATCATGGGACAATGGAGTTCATGGCTCCATCAATCTCTCAAGCCAGCAATAAGTGAACAATACCCAACCAACGAGAAGTTTGCTTTATTTGGTAAATCCTCAGGAGGCTATGGCGCGCTTCATAATGCCATACTGCATCCTGGCGAATGGCAAGCAATTGCCTCACATTCAGGAGATGTCGGGTTTGACATATTATATCGTTCAGATTTTGCTACTGTTGCGACACAGATAAATCGACATAATGGCTTGGATAACTTCCTCAACCACATTAAGCAATGTAGCAGGTTGGGAAGCGACGATTTTCATGCTTTAATGACCTGTGCAATGGCTGCATCCTATGATTCTGCACAGGAGTCCGATGCTCTATATGGGATACGGTTGCCATTTGAGCTTGATACTTGTCTAGTAGACGAGACAATATGGGGAAACTGGATAAGGCACGATCCATTAAAGTCAATTGAAGAAAATATCCCTTCGCTAAAGTCGCTGGATTTACTGTATATTGATTGTGGAAATAGGGATCAGTATGGTATTCAGTATGGTAGCCGTATGATGATTAAATTGCTAAAGCAGTACGGCATCGATCATCATTGGGAGGAATTTGACGGAACCCACTCAGGCATTGAGTATCGTCTTGATTTTAGTATGCCTTTGTTAGCAAAAGCCCTTTATGATTGAGCCGATTTATTCATTGCCTGCCTTCGTTTGGTATCGTTATGGCTGATAAGATGGACTACGCCAGTGCAGGAGTCGATATCGACCTAGAAGGTTCAGCAGTAGCATCGCTAATTTCCTCGTTGGGCAAATCAGTACGCAAGCCAGGAACTCCGGGAGCACCAGTTGACTTACCCGGTGGATTCGGAGGTTTGATTGAATTTGGTGACCATCTTCTCGCATTAGCAACCGATGGTGTTGGTAGTAAATTACAAATTGCCGCACTGCTAAATCAATGGTCTGGAGTTGGAATAGATTGCATGGCCATGAATGTTAATGACCTATTATGCGTTGGCGCCGAACCGATTGCGTTTGTTGATTATGTTGCGGTTCCAAAGCCTGATCCAGAAGTCCACGCAGCTCTAGGAGCATCGCTGGCTGAAGCGTGTAGGCTAGCTAGGGTTACCCTCGCTGGAGGGGAAACTGCTTCTTTACCCGGTATTGTAACCGAATTGGATTTATCCGGGACTGCCCTCGGTTTTCTAAAGAAAGGTAACGCAATAACCGGGGAAAACCTTGCCGAAGGCGATGTACTAATCGGTTTACCGTCCTCCGGCATTCATTCTAATGGCTATTCCCTCGTACGTCGAATCATGGCTCACTCCGGGATGGATTATACCGATATCGCCCCGTTCGACTGTAACTCAGCAACCCGGGAAATCGCCCGGTTTCCTGGTCAGTCGAGCCAAGTTAGTCTTGGCGAAATATTCCTCAACCCAACCAGAATTTACTGCAACCCAGTTGTTGATTTAATCAACCATGCTCAATCAGACAAATCATATTTCTCGATCCAAGATATCCGGGCGATATGTCACATTACAGGTGGCGGGCTATCGAACCTTTTGAGATTGCACGATCAACTTGGATGGGAAATTTCCGATCCGCTTCCACCACATCCTGAATTTACATGGCTCGCTAGTACCGGTGATGTCGAGACTTGGGAAATGTATCGCACTTTCAATATGGGGTGTGGGATGATAATCGCAGTAAGTCAGGAGCATGCTGAGGATATTCACGCTTGGCTTTCGGCAGAAATGCTTGGTGCAAAAATAATCGGCCGAGTGGTTGATAATAACAGAAAGGTCGTGCACGTACCGCTTGGGATTGAATATTCTCACTATTGAGATTACTTCAAAGCAGACTTAATTTCTTCATTAAGGCCAGTAAACCTGTTAGTTAATTCGTCCATTGCTAGATTAAAGGCTACAACTGGATTCATGCTGCCATCGGTTTCATAGGTCAAAATGTAACTGCCGTCAACCGGTTCGAGGGTGATAGCCCCATCGAAGTCTGCATCCCTGCCCGTGCCCGGACCGACCTGATGTAATGCTCGCTCTAAATCCATGACCACGTTTACGTCGTCGACTGTTTTGTCCTTGCCAAAGAGTTTAGCGTTAATCTCTTGGCCGTCAGTGGTTTTCAAATCCAGCGCGAATAGTGTTTCTGCCTTCTTGGCATTATTTAGCTTAGCAACATTTCTACTGCTAAATCCGACGCCAGATACTGGTGACCACTTCTGGTGGTTGGCGCCGCGCCCTAGTGTTGCAAAAGCATACAATTCGAGATATTGGCCTTTTGATAGGATGGTGATCGGGATTCTTCTGTGCTCTTCTCTGATGTCGAACATCGGATCCGAGATGGTCGTCAAATCGCCAGCATAGACTGTGACGAACTCTTCTTCAGAGTCAGCAGATGGGCCTTGAACGTTTAGAGAGTACAGTACTTGGCATTGCGGGCAACCTTTCTCAGTCTCGACCAAATCAATACATACTGGACAGGTTTCGAAAAACTCCAACTTTTCCTCAGGGAAAGTCGGAACTGGTATCATTGCTAGTCTGTGAGTTAACATTTCATCTGGCAAGACGTTGACAGATTCCAGAATCTGCCCGTCATTCTCGACAACACCCTGAGTGATATTAACCCGGGTTATTGCTAACTTGGGAACGTCTGAAATTAACGCTCGTCTGATGGCATTCACCTGGGAAGCATCGGTTTCGCTGAGTGTAATTCTAATTGAATTCTCTTTTGGCCAGCCTTCTACAATCTCTGCTTTCACTGTATCACCACATCATACACGTCGGCCTCTACGGCCACCTTTCTTCTTCGTCCCATCGTGGGCGATTGGAGTTACATCTTCGATTCTTGTAATCGTCATTCCTGCACGAGTGAGCGCTCTTATCGCTGCTTGTGCGCCGGGTCCAGTATTGTTGGATAAGTTGCCACCGGGTGCTCTGTACTTGACGATTAGTTGAGTGAATTCTTTGTCTTTCAATGCGTCTGCTAATTTCTCAGCAGCTCTTGTTGCCGCAAATTGTCCGCCGCTATCTTTGGATGATTTTACCATCTGCCCTCCAGAGCATGTGGTGATGGTTTCTGCACCGGTTAAGTCGGTAGCAGTCATGAGAATATTGTTGTATGAACTAAAAATGTTGACTATGGCCCTACGAGACATCACTCATCGCCTCCTGTTGGAACGGATGGTGCGGCTTCTGCAGCCTGTTTTACCTCAGCAGCAAATTCTGGGGTAGCCTCCGGATCGACTTCTTCAACAGCGTATTCTGCTTTCTCTCGGCGGCCCTCAATAGCTTTCCTGATTGCGTGTTCTGGGTTGTTTAATCCACTGCTAGGGTGGTACTTGATGTGTTCTTCCTCATCACGGGAAACCGGGTATGAGGGAATGGTTACTTTTTGATCGCCGATACAAATCAAACCGTGGTTAACTAACTGCCTTGCTTGCTTCATTGTAGTGGCAAGTCCCTTGTAGTAGACTTGAGCCTGCAATCGACGATTTAGGATATCTTCCGTTCCTAATGAGAGTATGTCGTCAAGGATAGCATCCGATTGTATTAGGCCCTTGTTGTGAAGAGAGCGTAGTAGGTCTTCCATCTCCCTTTTCCCGTGTCCTTCAGTGGTATCAACCATACCAATCAAGCGCATTGCTTGCCTTCGATGGCGTCTTAGTTGGGATTTGGCCTTCCAAATTTCACGCATGTTCTTCAAGCCGTGCTGGGCCTTGATTGCATGCTCCTCTTCGATTCTTGCTGCCTTCCACGGGTGGGAAGGGGTGTCAAACTTGGGTCGTGAAAATTTTGGTTCTCCCATCTACATCCCTCACTTCTTTCTGCTAACACCAAGAGTTAGACCACCGCGTCCGTTTGAACGGCCTCTTTGACCGCGTACTTTGTTGCCACCGGCGTGTCTAACACCACGGTAGCACTTGATTGAACGAAGTCTAGTAATATCGTCTTTTAGTGTGAGTGAAATTTGCTGACCGGTAAGGTGTAATTCGTCACCAGTCTCAAGGTCTCTCTGTCGGTTGAGCATCCACAGCGGCACCGATTCATTGTAGCCTTCGATGGCTAGGCGTAGTTGCTCCTGATCTTCAATCGATAAATGTCCTGCTAATGAAGCAGCATCAAAGCCGGTGTTTTTACAGATTTGGTTCGCCGTTCTAGCCCCGACTCCCTTGACTGCGGTAAGCGCCGTGGCAAGGGGTTTTAGGCCGTCTATATCGGTATCTGCCATACGAAGTATGTATGAGAAATCTTCGCCTAAGTCTTCGGTTTTCGGTTGTGCCATTTCAGTTCACCTTGATGCTGCACACAGTGTGAAGCAAGTTCCCGACCAACCTCCTATATATCAAGACCGCGATGCAGCATATGGTTTTTAATTTGGCTAAAGACGGTAAATAAGGTAGCTAATCGATGACGCAGAGTACGTATTTTTCGCTACTTTTAGGCCGCAAAATAAAACCCTCTTTTGACCCGTGGCGTCTAGCTAACTGGCGGTCTAGTGAGCCCTGGAGCTTGGGCTGCATTTTTGGATCTAATCCCGCCCTTATAGTGAGTTTTCTGATGTCGTGAATAAGTGCTATTTCGACTAAATTATCAACGGTCTCAAGTGTCAAATTGTCAAGGATAAAATCTACAATTCGACCGGATGCGACAATCAAATTAGCTAACTCTGCACCAGAATTTACCAGTTGCTGTTGATGGTAAATAATCGGCCGCCGCCCCTTCGATTCCACCCAAACATAATCCCCGCCGAACGATAGTGTTGGCAGCCAATCATCAGCCAAGCCAGACTCAACCAATGCTGAGTCAACAATTGACATATTTGCTCCGCGTTGTAGATTCACTGGCGTAGTGATTAATTCCTCACCAGTGTTCTCTATTGCATCACCTCCCAGTAAGATTAGCGGAGCCTTGGTTGGATCTGGCGGAATTCTAACGAAACGGCGAGGATGTCCTGGTTCTGCAATGCTGCCAATCCACAAAGCCAGTCGATCAACTCGGCCTCTACCTCTCGATGTCCAGGTCCAAGTCTTCTTCAGCCCCGGCCAAAAGTCATTCACCAACTTTTCGACATCTAGCATTTGACGGTTTGAAATTCGTGGCGATAAATCGAGTAGAATGGCTGGACCAGCTTCGCTTGCTATCAAATGATTTTGCCAACCAAGGAAAATTTCATCTAAACGTGGTGCCATCTCGGATAAATCATGGTCGCGACTATTTCTCGGCCTTGCTGGGTCGAGATGGAGAAAAGCGACCCTTGATTCAGCTAAACCTGCCTCGGAAAGTGTTGCGAGTACCTTCTCCCCATCTCTACCGTCACCAACAACGAAGTAACTATTTTTCAAGCGACTGAGCGAGTCATCGCCGCGTTCAGTAAAGACAGTGCGGAAGTTTACCGCACTGGCACGTGCGCGCTCCTCGTTTAATTCCACGCCGACTATCGGCCGCTTGAGAATTTCAGAATATGCCGCAATCTGGATTCCACTGCCGCACGCACAATCAAGAATTATTCCTTCGGGGAGCTGATAGCCACGCAATATTTGTGCTCTCGATAAAGCCACTTGCCAAGGCGTTGCAAGTGGTTTGCCCTCATTGGCATGATAGAACCTAAAGCGTTCAAGCGATGTCTTGTCCGGGACGTTTTCAAATAGACCAATGTTAGATTCTGATAGTGGGAAAATCACTCTCGTCATGTTATCACGCGACGTTAGCAACATCAGTTCTACTCATCAAACTCTCGAACTGTATACCTGCTGCGGCAAAGGCCTCAACCGCGCCCTCTTCGCGATCTACAATACTAATCACTGCTATCACCTTGCAATTGGTATCTTGATGAATACGATTGACTGCTTTAATGGCTGAGCCTCCTGTCGTTGTTACATCCTCGACAATCACAATATTGCCACCACTTGACAAGGATGACCCTTCAATGCCGGGTGGGTTGTTGGTCTTCCGCCCGCCTCTACCTTTCGGTTCCTTCCTTACCATGAAGCCCCGTCTTGTTGATGCGCTTGGCGCTGTTGAGATGGCGATTGCGGTAAGTGGAACCGCTCCCAGTTCCAAACCGCCAACAAAATCTGCTGACAGTTCGTCCATTCTTATGTTAAGTAATTCGCCAATTATATGGCAAGCTTCAGGGTGCATCATTACTGGTTTAGTGTCGAAAAACCACCGTGACTGCTTACCACTGGCGAGTGTAAATGCGTCATCAGTACCGCCATCAATGAACGCCAGTTCGCGAACCAATTCAACAAGTCTTGGCCAATTTGAGTGATTCTTGATGGATGATGACATGCCTAACGAGCACTGCTTGACCAAATGGGACATGAACTTTCCTTGACATTTATTGCCTACTTGGTCTACTTGAATCTTATCAACAAGACATCGGGCAGGCAATTTTTGATAAGCGGCCGGCTTGCATGTCACATGGTGAGGGCGATGTCGGATAAGGTCAAGGCGCAGTTCGACCTCACCCCCACCGACGGGATAGATCTTTCACGGCTTGAGGTTGAGATGGAAAACTATCAGCAATGGATGGATGAGAGGACTGACGACGCTTATCGGATTGCGGAAATCGCACGGGGGAAAAATCTAGATTACAAACCGTTCGTCGAAATACCACGTGCCGCGGATTTAGCCGGTCGGACAGAGAAATTACTTGTCGAGTACCTCGGTGAATATGAGGTGGCTGATGATATTCGAAAGATGCTCGCAAAGCATGACCGTGAGACGACTTCTATGCTAATGGCTCAGTCGGTTGCACGCGGTTTCAGGGAACAAGGGCATGACTTAGTTACGGCAATCGATGTTGGGCTGCGAGTAGGTCTTGCGATATTAACCGAAGCGGTTTTGGTCGCACCATTGGAAGGAATTAGTGAAGTCCGCTTACTAAACAACGTAGATGGCTCACAATTTGTCTCGGTACATTTTGCCGGGCCGATAAGAGCTGCTGGAGGAACTGCGCAAGCTTTAGCAGTGCTGATAGCCGATATGATTAGAATTGAGTTGAATGTCGGGAGATACTTGCCTACTGATCCTGAAGTGGAACGGGTGAAAGAAGAGTTTGGGTTATACCGCGGTAACCTCCAATATCGGCCAAGTCCGGAAGAGATTGATGAGATCGTGCGTGCTTGTCCAGTAATGATTAACGGAGAATCAACTGAACGGATTGAATGTGCAGGATATGGTAACGTAAGAAATATCGATGAGGCGAGAATTCGTGGTGGTGTCTTGTTAGTTATTGGAGAAGGTATGTGCCTGAAAGCGCCAAAAATACGCAAACACACGGAGCGAATGAAAATTGCTGGTTGGGATTTCATTAGCAAATACGCAGAAAAGGATAAGCCGAATGAATCAACCCAAGAAGCTAGTTTCAAGTCTCGGTTAATCGAGCCAATTACCAAGTTTATGGACGACATTATTGCGGGCAGACCCGTGTTTGGTTCACCGCAAGAACCGGGGGGGTTCAGGCTGCGTTACGGACGAGCGAGGCCTTCTGGGCTCGCTGCTGCCTCTGTTAACCCAACTTGCATGCTGGCGATGGACGACTTCATTACAATCGGTACACAAATGAAAATAGAGCGCCCTGGCAAGGCTTGCGCAATAACACCATCAGATACCACGGACGGGCCTTGGTTGATTTTGAATGACGGCCAGTTCTTGCGTTGTGATACTGTTGAAGGTTTCAATCGGGTAAGACAAGATATTGCTACTGTGTGGGACAATGGAGAGATTGTCATTGGCTACGGAGAATTTCTCGAGAACAACAAGCATCTTGTCCCCGCAGGTTACTCGAGCGATTGGTGGGCCAGCGATTTAATCGAAGAACTAAACTCTCCTGAGCGGGTAGATACGTTTTGTTCGATAATGGCAATACCTCCTGATAAATGCCCAAACGGTATCCCCGGTCTGTCTAAAGAAAATTTCTCAGACACGGATTTAAGATTTAAAGTAAGATTAGAATGGCATAAATTTCTAGTTACCCAACAACCAGATTGGGAGCAGGCAAAGGCAATTGCTGAAAAATTCAAAACCTCCTTGCCGCCGCCGCACAACCCATGGTTCCTTGATTTACCAATTGAATGGGTGCCACAATTAATTACTCTACTCAAACAATCTACCATTGAACAGTCTGCAGAAACAGAAGATTCTCAATCCACTGAGAAAAGATGGTTGAGAATAAAATCCAGCGTGACAGGATGGAATGCAAAAATTATGGCTGAAATGCCGCCCACTGACCTTACAATCAATAATCTCAACCAGACACCTGGTCCAGACTTTGCCGTTGAGAATTTCATCTTTGAGGAAAAACCTTCAGCTGTTTGGGCACTCAAGCAGCACGGTTTGGCTAAAGCGGCCGCGCTGATTTTGGGCCTCGCTCATCACCATGATGGAAATGATCTAGTCATCACCAGCGGTTGGTCAGCAATGATGGAAGGATTCGGATTTAGTACTACAGATGATAAACCAGTAATGATTGTTGACTCAGTCGAACTATTTACAGACAAAATTAACAAATTAAGGCATGTTAAATCAGTATTAGATAAGGAGGAAAGTCGGCTCAGTGAATTAGAAAAAGAACGTGCAATACAACGAATTTCAGCAGAGACAAAGGCACGGCAAATGGGTAAATCAATCGCTGAGACCGATGAAATTGGACGTGTTGCAGCTGCCAACATTCCTGATGTCGGCCCTGATGATGTTGAAAGTTATCTGGCATCGCAAATTGAAAGGGATGATTATCTCGTTGATGGTATCTTGCCGGTTATCAAGAAGATCTCCAAACTAAGGTGGCACCACTCTGCACCGGTAAGGATTGGTTGCCGAATGGGCCGCCCGGAAAAATCTGCTCCAAGAATAATGAACCCTATGGCACACACTCTATTCCCAATCGAGTTAAGCGGCGGCAATCAAAGATTACTAACCAACGCAGCGGACAAGCAAGATATTCGGGTTCAACTGGGCCTTAGAACCTGTACTACATGCGGGAAAAAATCCCCGATGTTATCTTGCCACCATAGAAAAGTGAATGAATATGGGGAAACGATAGTCGGAGAAAAGTGCGGTGGTAGAACCGAATTCAAGAAGGATTTAGAGGCCAACCGGCGGCGGCGAGGTGAAATTACCACCGTCCCGATTGCGTCTATGATAGAAGATGCAATGATAACCCTGGGATTGGAAAGAATTCCCAATAATATCAAATGTATGAAAAAGATTGCTAGTAAAAATCAAACTCCTGAGGCGTTAGAAAAAGGGATATTGAGGGCCAAATATGATATTCCAGTCTTCAGGGACGGAACCGTTAGGTTCGATATGAGTGATGTTCCGGTAACGCACTTCAAACCAAAGGAAATCGAAGTGTCGTGGCAACGATTGGTCAACTTGGGGTATACTCATGACTATCTAGGCAACGAATTAGAGTCGGATGACCAAATGTTAGAATTATACCCTCAGGATTTCATCGTAGCTAAGAATGCGAGTGATTTTTTCGTTCGAACTGCGCAGTTCATCGATGAACTGCTGACTCGTTACTATGGATTAGAGCCCTACTATAATGTTGCAACACCTGATGACTTAGTAGGGCACCTAATTTGTGCACTGGCGCCCCACACATCTGGCGGTGTGTTATCGAGAATAATTGGTTGGGCGGATTGTTCTGGCGGTTACGCTCATCCGCTATTTCATGCCTCAAAGCGGAGAAACTGCGACGGCGACGAGGACGCAATTATGCTACTTATGGATGGGTTATTGAACTTTAGTCGTGAAATTCTACCGGCTAATCGAGGTGGTCAAATGGACGCACCACTTGTATTGACAACCAGATTAAACCCCACAGAAGTTGACAAAGAAGCACTAAACGTTGATTCTGGTTGGTTCTATGAAAGAGATTTTTATGAGGCTACACAAACAAATCCGCACCCAAAGGCGATTGCCAACAGAGTTGATTTTGTCGAGCGACGATTGGGTACGGTTGCTGCGGTTCGCGGTTATGGTTTTACCCATGACTGTCAATCTATTTCGGCCGGGCCCGGGCTTTCTGCATACAAAACTCTTGACACGATGATTGACAAGATGAATGGACAATTGGATCTTGGACATCGATTACGAGCAGTTGATGTCCGGAAAGTCGCATCAAGCGTCATTAGGTCGCATTTTTTGCCGGATATCCGAGGTAATTTGAATGCCTTTGCTAGACAGAAAGTCAGATGCTTAAAGTGCGGTCACTCATATCGAAGAATGCCGATTTCAGGTAAATGCATCCAGGTTAGTAAAGCAAGTAATGCAGGCTTTGGATCCCTCGGAGTCACCAAATCTGCAGGCGATTTGTGTAACGGGAACCTCGCGCTCACGGTATCCGAAGGAGCGGTGAGAAAATACATCAAAGTCACGCAACACGTTATGGAAAAGTATGGTGTTGATGCCTACACAAAACAAAATGTTGAATGGCTAGCAAATAGCACAGACTCACTCTTCCAGAACGATCGAGCAAGGCAATTGTCCTTGACAGATTTCTTGTAATTAATTTACTGACGGCCCGATCATATCCTTTGGCTTGACCCATTGGTCAAACTCATCATTGGTTAGATAACCTAATTCGAGTGCTGATTGACGTAAAGTAGAACCTTTTTCGTGAGCATTTTTGGCTATCTTGGCGGCTTTGTCATAGCCTATATGATTGTTAAGTGCGGTAACTAACATCAGTGAGTTCTCTAGATGGTGGTTGATATTGTTGTTTACCGGTTCTAAACCCTCCACGCAGTTCACTCGCATTGAATGACAAGCGTCTGTTAGTAAGCGAGCGGAGTGCAGCAAATTATGAATCATCATTGGCTTATACACATTCAACTCAAAATTTCCCTGTGACCCCCCAACCGTTATTGCGGTATGATTGCCCATGACCTGACAGCATACCATCGTCATTGCCTCGGCCTGAGTTGGATTGACTTTACCAGGCATAATCGACGAGCCCGGTTCATTAGCCGGTAAAGCCAATTCTCCAAGTCCGCACCGTGGGCCAGAACCTAACCAGCGAATATCGTTCGCTATTTTCATCAAACTTACTGCCAAAGTATTCAGTGCACCGCTTGCCGCGACAACGGCATCGTGCGCGGCAAGCTGAGCGAACTTATTTTCTGCACTGACAAACGTCAAACCGGTAATGTTAGCGATTTCATCGGCGACCATTTGGGCAAATAGTGGGTGTGAATTTAGTCCCGTTCCAACAGCAGTCCCACCAAGGGCTAATTCAAACAAATCATCAAGCGCAAAATCAATCCTGCGTAAATCTGCATCCAATTGCGCAACCCAACCAGAAACCTCCTGCCCAAGCGTTAATGGCACTGCGTCCATAAGATGAGTTCGGCCAATTTTTACAATGTCTGCCCATTGATTTGCCTTATTGTGTAAAGCATTTCTCAACTCTCTGACACTAGGCAACAAATCATGAACAAAAGCTTCCGCTGACGAAATGTGCATTGCGGTGGGGAATGTATCGTTTGAAGATTGTGCGCGATTGACATGGTCGTTTGGGTGTACAGGTGTTTTCGAACCCAACTCGCCGCCGGCAATTTCAATGGCTCGATTGGCGATAACTTCGTTGGTATTCATGTTTGATTG
>MDTC01202199.1_pt1 | contig 13184 bp, 5 predicted proteins | sample 811181 | NCBI WGS metagenome assembly MDTC01 (sample SAMN05326644, study PRJNA326480) | marine metagenome | isolation source: seawater | place: Pacific Ocean: North | collected 2011 | reverse complement strand
CCATCCTACACCAGTACCTCCTACAGAAGATCCAGCAATCAATGCAGTTCCTCTAAGAACACTGTTGGTATCAATGTTACCAGTACCCATGATACCATTACCATTAAGATCTAATGCACCACCAAGTTGAGGTGTTAGATCTTCTACAACATTATTAAGACTACCTCCACCACCACCAGATACAACTTGCCATGAGACACCACCTGATCCATCAGAAGTAAGAACTTCTCCATTCTGACCATTAACTTGAGGGTATGTAAGTCCTCCAATGTTTATACCATTAGGACTAACTAATTTAAGAGCACCAGTAGTATTATTAATGTAACTGTCTGTGGAATCGTGGTACAGTTTGAGGTCTGCACTAGATCCTATCTGAATCCAAGCATCATTACCAGCATCATCATCAGAACTAATATCTAACTTGTGACATCTTACTCTACCACCAGCAGCACCATTAAAAACATAAATTCCATCTGATGAAGTCTCTAAAGCTTTATCACCATCATAATACAAAGCAACTTCATTTGCTGCCTGATGATTGGTCATCATGTATGTCTTACTTCCACCACTATTCTTTAGTCTAAAAGTATTATTCCATATCTCAACGTGACCACCAGCAGCTGGACCTAATTGAATACTACCCTCAACAGGATTATCAATTAAAAATATACTACCATCATGTCTTATTCTTCCATCACCACCAGCACCATTACCTGTACCAAGACGTATCTCTACACTATCAGCAAGATTAATACCGTGACCATTCGTATCTAAAGTTCCACCCAACTGTGGTGTTGTATCTTCTACAATATTATTAAGACTACCACCACCTCCTCCACCACCACTAACAGTTGTCCATGAGGTAGTACCCGATCCATTTGTGGTAAGGACTTGTCCTGACGTACCTGAAGTTGGGGGAAGAGTTAATGTATAACTACCAGCAAAATTAGAGTTAACAGGACAAGCAAGAGTTATCTTACTAGCATTATTAATTTCACTGTAAAGATCTATAGCAGCAGGAGTACCTGTACTAGTCCTGATAGAAATCTTTCCATCTTCTACAGTAACACCACCTGTAGTACCATTACCACCAGCAGTGATAGCAACGGTAGTTGATGCTCCTCTTGCTACAACACTAGCAAGTGTATCAGTCTCAGTGTATGATGTTAAATAACTAGAAAGATCTGGTGGAGTGTACGTGAATACACCAGTTGTATTACTGTATGTTAATGCTGCTGTACCTGCTGAGTTAGTAGAAACAGAGAGATCAGCTAATGCAATACCTTGTACACCAGGAGATACCCATTGTGTGTTTCCCGATCCATCTGAACTTAATAGATAACCATTCGTACCATTACTTGCTGGTAATGTGAAGTTAACATTACCACTAAAAGCAGAGTGTGCTGGTGCTTTAACAGTAACTTTATGTGCGTTATTACTTTCACAAAAGAAATCAATTGCTGCTACGTTTCCAGTACCAGTTCTTATAGCAACACTACCATCAGAAATAGTTACACCACCAGAAGTACCATTACCACCTACGGTTAAAGAACCAAGAGATCCTGAAAGATATCCAGCAGCACTATGATCTCCCCATCCATATGCTGTATTCCAATTAGAAATAGCATTACTTGTTATATTATAAGAAGGGTGAGTATTATCTAAGTATCCAGCTGAAGCATGGTTACCCCAACTGTATGCTGTATCCCACTGAGTTATCTTAGCATTAGTTACATTAGCAGCATCACCAAGTGATGTTAAATATCCTGCACCAGAGTGATCACCCCATCCATATGCTGTGTCCCACTGAGAATTATTATATCCACTAGCAGTAAGAGCACCAGATACATCTAGTTTACCTACTATATCAACACCATCAACCTTCGTCTTTAATCTTACTGAGTTTGCATTATATGCTGACCAATATAGTGCTACCTCTCCAGCCTCTGCTGCTGTTAATGCTGCATAAGAAGTAGTACCAGCTTGGATTGTTAAATCTTTTGTTCTAATAGTTAATGGATCAGCAAAACTATTAATAAAACTAAACCCACCACTAGTTGTTTGATATGAAAGAGCAAGATTATTTACACTACCAGCATACACATACTGATTGTCCATTACTTTCAGACCAGCAAATAGACAAGACTGGTTAGAACTACTACCTCTTGCAGTAACTGTGTTTAAAGTTTCTACACCGCTTGATGCTGTTCCCTCACTATTCCATGATGTACCATCCCAAGCCCACGTAACACCATTTGCGGTATGCGTAAAACTCCCATCAGTAAGTTGCCCCGTGGTATCGGGAAAATTAATAGCCATGCTTAGATTACTCCTTCCAGTTTATTTATTCTATAGTGCTGCTATTCTTGTCTGGAAATCAGCGAAATCACTAGATGCTGCAACGACAGTCTTCAGATCAGTAAGTTTAATGTAGTCTGTCTGAGATAGTGGTGGTGATGCGTCTACCCATTGGAATCCATCAGGATCTTGGTAGTAGATCTTCAACCTACCATCAACAGAGTTCCACCATAGATCACCATCAGCAGGAGAAGCAGGTGGAGTATCGTCAGTGGTTACACTAGCACCACCGCCACCGCCACCGCCGCCTCCACCGCCGCCAGATCCAGCAGAGACACGCATGATATAACATAACGCATAATATGGAGGACGATTTTCTATAGAAGGAGTCTCTGCTCCAGCAGCAAGAACAGTAATTCCAGTAGTATTAGAAGTCGCAGTAACACTTGGGTTTGTTTCATCTGTCGCAGATATTCCTATACCAGCATCGGCATTGGTAACCGTTACTCCACTAGCAGCAGCGTTCAATGTAATTGTATGACTATGTGAGTCACTACCCATTGTAAGACCAGTAGTATTACTTCCGATACTCATTCCAGTACCACTACTACTAATGCTTATACTTGCATTAGAACTGCTGATATTCATACCTGGGTTAGCATTACCACAGTTGATACTCAAGTTTCCAGATCCACCAATGTTTATACCAGTATTACTAGAGTTAACACCTGAACCGAAAGAAGCACCTGAATACATCGAACCCCACTCAGCACCTGGGTTTCCACCACCTCCAGCAGCAGTACCCCAAACCTGACCAGCAGCATAGGAGTGAGAATGACCTGGATCACTAACGTTATGACCGTGACTACCACCACTTATAGAGTGACTATGATTACCACCACTAGTATTATGATTGTGTCCACTATCACTTACACTGTGACTGTGGCCAGAATCACTTAGACTATGACTATGACCGTAGTCAGTAAACCCATGAGTATGGTCATGACTATCAGAACTACCACCATGACTGTGACTATCATTCGATACTGTTGCTACATGACTGTGCTCTGTTGATGGTAAATCATGTGAGTGATTACCTCCACTTGTAGTATGAGTGTGACCTGGATCATTAACACTATGACTATGTGATGGAATATCTGATAACCCTAATGTAACTTGAGCAGTACCACCAGTATCACCAGGAGAATATAAATCTCCAGCATTACCTGTTCCTAATCCAGCACCAACAACAAACCTATCTCTTAGGTCTGGTGTAACTTGACCACTAACTGTCTGACCATTACATAACGCCCATCCAGTAGGAATGTTACTAACAGATCCAGACCAGATGATAATCATTCCAATCTCTACACCAGTAGGTTGAACTGGTGCATCTTGAGGAGCCCAATGAGTACCATTCCAAGTCATCAACTGACCAACAGTAGGACCAGGAGAACTTGCACCAGCAGCAACATCTGCTAGTTCATTAATATAATTACCTGTTAGAGTTGTTAGATAACCTTGTCCACTATGATCTCCCCATCCATATGCTGTATTCCAATTCTGAGAGTTACCACCACTAGTTTGTAATTCTCCTACAACTGTTGCACCAGTATTAGATGTCTCAAATCTCTTGGTTCCATTGAAATACAACTCAACTGAACCTGTATTATTAAACACTGCTCTGTTATTAGATCCAGAAGTACCTTCACCTATGATAAGGTTGTGATCATTAGGACATTCAATCCTATTAGCAGTACCAGTATGAAGTAACCTAAAGTCAGAAGCAGATGCAGAACCATCACCAAGATCTAATGCTTTACCATCACCCAATGTAATGTGATCAGTAGCAGTGAATCCAGCAGCAGTAATTCTAAGAGATGATGTAGCACCTCTAGAAGTTACACTCTCTAAATTATCAGTAGCAGCAACAACTGCTGGTGTGTATGTAAACGTACCTGTTGTATTACTATACGATAGACCACCACCTCCAGATGCTGTAGCAGTAATAACAGAAATATCAGTAAGTGATATACCACCACTACCAGTAGCAGTTAAATCAGAAGCAGGAGACCATTGATTCGAGTTAACATCCCACTTAAGTACCTGACCTTGTGAAGGTGCGACACTAGAAACATCAGCAAGATGCATGGTCTTAAATGTTACACCACCCTTCTTAAGATCACCAACAACATTAAGTTCTTGAGGAACCTCCACTCCGAAAGCAGTAGTCTGGAAACGCTTAGTTCCATTGTGGTAGAGTTCAACTGAACCTCCATTAATAAACTGTGCTAATGTATCACCTGTAGAAGAAGCATCAACAGTTACCTTAACCATACCACCAGTAGACCCTAGTACAAGGTCAGAGTTGATAGTACGAACTCTTAAGTTATTACCACTGGTTAAAATCTCATCATCAGATCCACTATGGAACAACTGGAATGTACTTGAAGGACCAAGACGAATCTTATGATTTGTTCCAGTAAGATCAAGTCCACCAACAGTTATTGAATTACTAGTAGTGCTACCATTAACAGTTATATCATGCAGATCAGATGATGTAGATGCAGAAGTAACAGTGGCGAATGTAACATTTCCTAGTCCATCAGTGGTCATGACCTGACCTGCTGTCCCGTCAGTTGAAGGGTATAATAAATCACCAACTGTTAAAGTTCCTTGAGGAGTACCACCTGGAACATCTAACTTATTAAGTACTACATTACCACTAGGATAGAACTCAGCATAATTATTAACACTTACAAATCCATTAACAGCATTGATCTGTAAGTTATTCTCATCATTTCTTATCTGTCCTTGGTCACTACCATTACTATTTGCTCTGAATGTAATAGAAGAATACCCACCATGATCAAATATCTTAACTGATCCTGGTAGTAATCCATCATCAGATACAGTAAGTCCACCTAAAATAATTGAATTACTTGTAGTAGAACCCCTAGTAGTTACAGATGCAAGTGTATCAAGTTCCTCTCCACCTTGAGGATCTGCTGGTATCCATAAGTTATCACCTGAACTCCAAGTAAGAACCTGATTGTTACTAGCACTTACTACAGTAGAAGATACATCACTTAAATTACCTAAAGCAGTAGGAATAGATGGTGCTCCTGTTAGATCCCCATAAGCACCAGAGAATAGAGATGGTGTATTTGTTAGGTCATTATATGAACCAGAGAATACATCTGCTGGTGTGAATGAGAATACACCAGTCTGATTATTATACTGTAAAGCACCTCCAGCACTAGCCGCTGAGGTAGATATAGAGAATGCAGTTAGATCTATATTACTACCACCACCTGATAGATCAGATGCAGGAGCCCATTTATTCTGAGCATCACTCCACTTAAGAACCTGTCCATCTGAGGGTGTTATACTAGCGACATTAAATAAGTCGTCTAGATTTAACGAAGAAATATTTGTTAAGTATCCCTGATTACTATGATTACCCCACCCATATGCGGTATCCCAATTAGAAATCTTTGTAGTGCTTATGTTAGCAGCAGGAGATGCAGAGTATACAGGATCTGTCTCAGTATAACTTGTTAGATAACCTGATAAATCTGGTGGAGTGTATAAGAATACTCCATTAGTAGGACTGTATTGTAAATCACCTGGTCCATTAGGATTAAGATTAAATGCAGAGAAAGCCTCTAAACTTGCACCTCCTCCACCACCACTACCACCTGTATCAGCAGCAGGAGTCCAAGCACTACCATCCCACTTTAATACCTGTCCTTGTGTTGGTTGAGTGTTAGAGACATCACTAAAGTCTCCAATCTTAAACTGAGTTACACTTGTAGGTCCAACAACCTTCCAGTTTCCATCTTGATAGATATCAACTGTATCAGTACTATTATTATAAACGATAGTACCATTCTGTACTGAAAGTAGATTCCTTTCACTAGGTGTCTTACTTGGTAACTTAATGTAATCAGATACTACAACATTACCAAAGATACTAGCATCAGATTCTACAGTGGTAGCATCAAGAGTTCCTGTTAATTCTAACTTACCAACAGAAGGTTCAAATACTAACTTACTATTACCTGCTAGTCCACCACTAGAATTATATTGTAACGCACCAGTAGGTCCACCAGCAACGACACTTCCACTTCCAGATGCTCCTGTATTTGGAGCCGTAGCAATGCTAGTTATCCTACCATTACCATCAACTGTTAAGACAGGTATAACACTTGAACTACCATACGTACCAGATGTAGCACCAGTTAATCCACTAAGTCCAGAAGCATCACCTGCATACGAACCAGCAGTAAGGACTCCAGTGATTGTAAGTTCTGCAAATGTTGGAGTACCACTTGTACTTAAGTCCTGTGCTACAGAAAATTCTAATTCACTACCAGTTCTGGTTAGGGTTATACCAGTTCCACCAGAGAATACAACCTCTTGATTATTACTATTACTATCAGTTAATCTAACCGCTTTCTTTGTTGGAGACTGAGTATTCTCTAATGATAATGTAAATAATGTATCAGTAGAATCAACAGTTATTCTTTTATTAGTATTATCAAGAGATAAAGTAGTAGCACCTGTACCAAGGAACTGTACTACATCACTACTATTAACAAATGCTGTGGTTGATGCATCTGATAAAGTCCAACCAGCATAGGTAGCAGGGATAGCACCCCAACTAGGATCTTGTCCATCTGTTACCAAATACTTATTAGCATTCCCTGCCTGTGAAGGTAGGAGTGCATTTAATGCAGCAGATGCTGTTGTCTGTCCTGTACCACCATATTCTATAGCAAGTGTTTGTGCCTCCCATCTACCAGAAGATACAATACCAACTCCTTCAAGAGAAGAATTAATAACAGTAGGTCCAAGAGTTGTTGATGTTAGAACAGATGACCCAGATATCTGAAACTCTTTACCAACAAAGAGGTTTATATTCTCAGAGAAATCCCATGAATCATAACTATTACTCCATAAGATACTGTGATCTGTATTACCTCTAAGAATAATACCACCACCATCAGCAGCACTGTCTGTAGGTATCAGTACGTCATTGAGTTTAATAAACTTATCTAATGTTGTAACTGTCTCTACATTATTGTATGTTGTAGTACCTTGGACTACTAAGTTACCTGATATAGTTAACTGCCCAAACGTAACAGCATCAGTTGGTCCTACGGGTTGTCCAATCTGAATTTTATTATCTACTGTAATCGATACACCATTAGCACCAGTGTATTCTGTATTAGTATCAGTAGCATTAATTGTAAATACTCTACCATTCTGTGTAACAGCAGCAGCACCTGTACCAACTAAACTTACATCCCCGTCAGTATAGTTTGCCCCGTTAGCACCCAATCTTGTTACTGTATTCGTATCAACATAAGATGAATCTATTGTAATACGACTACCGTCTCTACTAAGAGAAACATTATTACCAGCAATTAAAACTACATCTGAATTCGGTCCACCAGAACCACCAGCAGATAATCTAATTACCTTTTCTGTTGTAATATTAGTACCGTCAACCGCAGATACTTGATACGTGGTGTTATTATCTGTTAATGGAACAGAAGACCACTGCAATCCACTAGCAGTTCTAGAAAGAACTTGACCATTGAGACCTGAGTTACCATTAAGAATAATAGAACCTTCAATCTCTAAATTTTTAGTGCTTGGTATCTTAAGACCTTCTACCGCAAGAGTAGGTCCAGTATTACCTTGATTGACGAGTTCATTTACCCTAATTTTGGACATTATATATCCCTAGTCTGCGTCAAAGGTATTTATCATCCTTTAATTGCTATTGTTTGATTTATCCTAACTCTCCATGCTTCATAAGCACGTTTTAATATCTGATTTGCACCTACAGGTAAAGGAACAAAGTTTATTGTTAAAGGATCTGGATTAGTTGTAGGTAAATCTCTTAACCATGATCTGAAAGTATCCCACTCTGCTGTCTTTAGATGTGGTAGTTCATAACAATCACTTTCCTTCAAACATAAATCTCTATTCATTCTATTAGAATCAACCCCTTGATATTCATTCCAATCCTTATACTTGTTAAGAATATGATCATTTGCTTCAGCAGTTATCGCATCTTGATTTGATTGCATCACTGCTATTTCTGACGCTGCTTTAGTCTCTACCCAATTAGTGAAGTATGTAATCTCATCAGCACTCAAAAAAAGATCACGGGTAGGTCTACCTCCACTTGGATCCGCAACAGCTTCTGGTGGTGATACTTCCACATCATTTAATACTGGAACTACAGTATCATCATAATTGATTGCCCAGATATCATTCCACTCTGGATCAGTCTCTTCTACCAAAGGTAAATGTAAAAAAGTATTAGCTCCATATGTAAGGAGACCATCTCCTTGTTCTGATCCTACTATGATTCTAAATTTCATTACCCTTTAGTAGATTGTTTTTATTATTTAGAGCTCCTTCAAGTATTGCTGGTACTATCTCTTGTGCCTGTAGCATTACCTTAGTCAACTCCTGTGTGTTCTTTGTACTCTCATTCCTAAACGACTCCACAGCAGCACCAGTCTGTCTAGCCTGCTGTGATGCTTCAAGAATTAGAAATGGTAGCATACTGATAGTACACTCCCATTCATCTACCTGCTCACCTGTTTGAGGGTTAGTACCCTTAATATTATTCCAGAATTTACATTCAAATTGAATACAATCCTTTCCCACTAGTGGACAGAAATTACCAGATTTCAATTGCATAATAATTATCCGTTAGATGGATCCCTCCTGCATATTATAACATCAACATACTGTACAGCCAAGTTAATATTACCTGCTGTATATGATGGAGCTCCATTTAAAGATGAGTTGGAACTACCTACTGGAGAATTATTAAGACTAATATCTCCATTAACTTGTAAGTCATCACTAATAGTTATACCACCAGAAAGATTGAGGTTGTGACCAACGCCCATGTTACCTCTACTAGCATTAACATTACCAGAATATCCAGGAGCACCATTAATGCTACTATTACCATCAATGTAATGACCATGAGCAGAACCTTGACCCTGCCTAGGTTGAGATGTTACTCGTGTTGTTTCACCACGAATAACTGTGCCGTCATCCCAGTCAGCGTTACCATAAGACGCAGGTGCTTGATAGTTGTGGTCATGTCCAGCACCCTGACTTCCTGGTAAGGCATGTCCTCTAGCATAGAAACCACTACCAGATGCTTGTAGATTTCCTTTGTTAATATTAAATCCAGAGAAAGAACATGTAGGATCACCAAAGAGATTTATATTACCATTAATACCTGCTCCCGAATCAAATGCACCATTAATATTTCCATTAACTCCTAGGTTGTGTGATATAGTCATCCCAGAATCCCAGTTAACTGTAGTGTTAGTAGTAACACCTAAGTTACCTATCCCAACACTACCACCAGTACCAACAGAATTAGTAAATGTATTAGTGAAACCATTCTCTCCACCTGATCCACCACCACTACCACTAGTTACCCTAACTGCTTTGTTATTGTGAGTTGTATCTTTAACCCATCCAGAAGGTGCTGATGGTTGCCAGAAGAGCATCTTTGTACCATCAGGAATATCAATCCTTCCAGCAGGTAAACTGTGTACAGTATTAGTTCCACCAGTTCTTCCGAAAGTAAACGTACCATTATTAAATGTAACAGAGTCTACATATCTACCATCTAAACTTTCTGATGATGTATTAGTACCATTATTTCTAGCAGCATACAAATTACCAGTGCTAGGATTAAAGTTAAGAGATTGTATCTGTACATCTGTAGCACTATCAAGTTTATATCTACCATCCAAGTCAACAGTGATGTTAGCTCTATCACTATCAACACCTGGTGACTCATGTGCATAACCAAATGTTAATACACCATTACTAGTATTAAAGGTAGCACCATCTATAAAATCATTTGTCTTCACATACCTAGCATCTAAGTCATGTGTGTAACTATCACCATTACTTACAGATAAGAATAACTGTCCACTAGTAAATGTAAATCCATTAACACGTGTATCAGCTTGAGTTGCTGGTGCATATAGAGTATCAATATAATCAAGGAAAGGTTCTGTCTCTATAGTAACATTGTTACCATCGTTTCTACCTAACTGCAATACTTTTCTACCAACATGCTGGCCAGGTAATGTGTTACCAGGATCAACAAAAGAACCTGAGTCAACATAATGATTGTCACCTGTAGTAGTAACATAACGACCATCTAAGTTAACAACTATGGAACCAGTTCCATCATTAGGTATTAGAGTAAGATTACCACTAGCAGGAGCAAAGTTAGCAGAAGTAATCTTAGCATCTGCTAGTCCACCAGTCGTAACATACCTAGTATCAAAATAAGATTGAAGATTATCTACAGGTACTTCAACATCAGATAGAGAATCAGATCTCTCTATGTAAAGTTTACCACTAACAGCATTGTAGTATGCGTTATTTACATATGAGTTTGAATCAGTTGCACTAATTGCTATTGTTCCAGCCGACTGAGCAAGAGAAATAGTACCACCAGCCTGTAATGTTATATTACCAGAAGTTAATACTCCTCCAGTAGTATTAGGACCAGCAACCTGTAACTTAGTAATAGTATCTTGGTCTGTATCAGCAGAAGAAAAAGTAATATCACCAGTACCTGAATCCCTAGTAATAGTTACGTTAGTTCCACCAATAAGTTTTACTATATCAATAGGATCACCTGTTCCAGTTCCACCAGGAACTAACCTAAGACCAGCACCACCTGTTATCTGAGAACTATCAAAATCATATGTGGTATCATCATCACCACCACCTCCACCTGCACTACCTGCAAAGGTTAGTTTGTTAGCAGCATCATCATATGTAACAGTGATGTTAGTATTCAAAGAGTTGTCGATCATTGCACCGACAATATCCTGAACATTCTCTGTACTTAAAGTTGTATCAGCAAAAGCAGAACCAATAGTAATAGTATTACTGTTCCTTGTTACTGTAATATCATTAGCACCAACCAGTACTACATCATCATATAAACCATCATTATCTGTAAGTCTTAACTTCGCTTGGTTTGCTGCTCCACCATCTTCACCAGTTAAATCATATGTCTTTGGAGTAAATCCACCACTCGCAGGTAGATCTGACCAGAATATACTACTACCATCTGTCTTCAGGAATCTATTTGTCTGAGAACCAACAGAAGGAGCAAGTGCTAAGAATGCATTGGTTGCTGTCGTGTTACCAGTACCACCTTTTGCTATTGAGATAGTTCCACCATCCCATGTACCAGAAACATCACCAGAGAAGTTCCCATCTACTGCACCAATGTTAGCAGTTAATGTTAATCCAACAAAGGTAGGTGAAGAAGTAGTTGCTATCGTTTGTGGTATAGAAAACTCTGAACCAGTGAGTGTTAATCCTGTACCAGCAGTGTAAGTACTGTTAGTAGAATCTATAGTAATGGTTTGACCATTTTGTGATACTGTAGATGCACCAGTAGCATTAACAATAACATCCCCAGACACGAAAGTACCACCACTAGCTTGAAGTCTAGTGATGGTATCGGTATCTGTGTACGAAGAATCTATTCGTATCTCATTTACAGCACGAGTAAGTGTTACGTTACTACCTGCTCTAAGAATTACTTCTGTCTGTGTTGATGAACCAGACTGAGATATCTTAATTGTTTTTCTATCTGCTGAGACTCCATCACCTGATGATAGAGAGACGGTATCACCATCTGCCCACACCAATTCGGAATTGAGTCCAGCTTTTATTATCTGCCCAGGCGAACCAGCAGCATTTTGGTAGAGGTTAACGGGACCACCAATTCTAAGAGTTTCACCAGCAGGTACATCTAAACCCTCTGGAAATTCTACAGGCCCCGTACCAATTTGATTGACTATCTGGTCAACACGAGCTCTAGACATTCTACAACCATAGTACTATCCTACTTATTTAGTACTATTCACCGTCACGATCATTAAGATCTTGTGCATGTTTATCTTTATCAATAACATCATCTAATTTATCCAAGTCTCCACCTGCTCTGGTATCAATCTTAATTGTATCACCACTCTGAGTAGCTACTGGATAAGTTGATGTTGCACCACCAAATGTAATAACATCTTCACCCATACCACCAGGAATGTGAATTGGTTCACCAGCAGCAACCATGTCATCAAGATTGATATCGATTCCTACAGGAGTTTCAGCAGTATATCCTTGGTATTCTGATGTTAGGTCTAGATTATAATCAGTTCCGAAAGTAAACGGTGAAGCATTATTAGTACAAGCAGCATCAAATGCAGAACTATCGAATGAAATATTTGTATTTGTATCTACTGGTTTTGTACCAGGAATGCTAGTTGGGAAGTTGATAACTTTGTTATCCATATAAGGAGAGTCCAACTTAAAGTTGTGCTCTGCATTCTTCTTGTAGTACTCAGTTGTGTTATCTGTACCACGAATAGGAGTAGTAATTAGCAACTCCTTTATATTATTGAGTGTATCACATAAAAGTGTGAGATTCTCTTCATGCTTATTCTCCAAGGAGGCAGTTAATGCTTGCCGAATCTCTTCCTCTGCTGCTTCTAGGTGCTTACGAATTTTTGAACAGGACATAGTATAATAGTCTTTCTTAGATATGTATTATAGCACAGGATGACTAGTCTTGCAACTCTTCATCTTTTGAAGCTATTTCCTTTGCTTTCTTATTGCTGTAGTATGCAATAGCAATTACAGACAAGTACATGAGTGTATCATCTAACATCACAAGGAAGAAGATAACAGACCCACCTACAGTAACCCACTCAGGAAGTCTTGAAGTGATAGACTTTATCAATCTCTTTACAAGCTTCTCTCCTCCTCTGAAATAGTATATAATCAGAGCAGTGATT
>MDTC01058845.1_pt1 | contig 13185 bp, 9 predicted proteins | sample 811181 | NCBI WGS metagenome assembly MDTC01 (sample SAMN05326644, study PRJNA326480) | marine metagenome | isolation source: seawater | place: Pacific Ocean: North | collected 2011 | reverse complement strand
GTGATGAATTCTCCCGCGGGTTTTTTTAACGCGGGAGAATTCGACCCCCAAAAAAAGTTGCAGGTTTTTTTGTTGCTGGATTTTTGGTCGATATTTTCCCGCGTTTTTAGTGACTCGAAATTGCCGTTAGTTTTTTTGGGTTTCGTTAAAAATAAGGAGTCAACATTTTCTAAGTTTACTTCGAAATACTCGAAATACTCGAAATACTCAAAGGAATTGGCAACATCTAGGGAGCTAAGCAACACTCGACATGGCAGGAGCTGCACGCATCATCCACCTTGCAGGCGGCAACTTTGGGGTCGCGGAGGTGCTTATCAACTTGAGCAACCTCGACCGGCTTGATCTGATCGACAAGATCGAAAATCTCAGCCTTCAGAAGGGAGGGCGACTGTGGGTCCTTTACAAGGACCAATGCGGCCAAGATCTGGCAAAGCTGGTTGTGCTACTCGAGGAGATGGAAACAGCTGATTGTTAAGTGTTTCGTGTTCTTAGTTGCGTTTGATGCGTTTAATGCATTTTATTAAAAAATCTACTTCTTATGGCGCCCGCGCCAGACTACTTCATACAGACACGCCACATTTTTGTGGCACAAACACGTAATCACCGCGATCGACAAACAACCAAGGCACCGTGAGTGCAATGCAAAGCACGCTTTTTGCCCAGAAGGAGAGAAACAGAAAGGCGTTCTCGCACGAAATTCTCTCTTTTAGTGTCAATCGTGTGGGCTGTCGCTGTGCTCGCGGGGGGGCTGTGCTGTGCACGTCGGTGCCAAGTTCCATTGCGTCGACTTCGGCCTCGCTCATCGAGCTGTAGAGCATCGAAGCTGCGAGGCATCCGGCGCATAGCACCAGCTCGTGTGCGCTGGTGATGCCCCCGACATACGCAACCACAAGGTGCATCAAGGTAGCCGAGAAGGTGTACTCGATCCATTTGTAGTTCCGCACTCGCCTTACTGCGGCATGAGCTCGAGCGAGATCATTTTTCGGTGGGTCCTGTGGCGCATTCGGAAACAAGTCCCACACCCCGTAGATTGTGACTTGCAGCAGTAAAATGACCGGACCGGCAACAATAGCCGCAACGACAAAGCCCTGCCACGACAAGCCTCGGCGTTTGAAGGAGGGCCACACGAGAACCAGTGTAACCAACAGCACCAGTAACAGGTATCGCACCCACTCGTTCTTGAAGAATTGCATCAATTTGTTCGGTTGCTCCTGCCCCACGCTGCCAGTTTGATCTTCTGTGCCGTCTGAACCGTCGGTACTACTGCCTGCTCGGTCTGCAGCTCCGAATACTTTGGACAGGGTTTGGGAGGAGCAGTGATGCTGCAGCGCCGAGCAGAGCGACCATGCCGCACAAACAAAGATGAGATAAATGGGCAGTGTGGCGTCGCTGGCGCAGTAGCCTACTGGAATCTTGTGATTCGAATCTAGACCAATCGTTGTGCTTGCGTTGAGCATCGACGCCTCCAGTTGCGGATTGTCACGGATATGCTTGATGGTTTGCCAGTCTTGACTGAAGAAGAAAGTATCTCTGTTGAGTAACAAGTAATCGGAAGCCCACTCCCTGTCGCTGGCACCTAGCCCGATGAATACAGTGAAGGCCACCAAGCCCAAGTGGAAGTACTTTGCTGCATCGTGCCTCTCCGCAAAGCTCGCAATGAGTGTTTGGGCGTCGTGTTCTGGGTTGCTGCCAGCATCCTCTTCGAGGATGCTGGCATCAACCTCCTGGTTTGATGCCAGCATCCTCCGCTTGCCCGTGTAGCATAGCATACCCACCAAGACTGATGCCAGCACGAACAAGATCACGATCCAAGGCGTCTCGGACATGCCTTCTACGTGGCTCATTACTAGCCAGCCCCACAAGAAGAAGACGCAAATGCCCACGGCGCAGTAGATCACGAAGGCACTCGCGATTTGCGCTGTCGGTGAAAGATGCGCAAAGGTGTCGAGTAATTCCACCAAGTGGGCTCTTTGATCGGATTTCGCCCCGTCTTCGTAGTTCGGTTTGCCTCTTTGCAATGCAAATCCGGTTGGGATTTGATCGATTGGCTTTGGCATCAAACGATCTTGCTCTGTCGGCGTGATTTTGGCTGAACTGCGCCGGGTTTCCCACCGTGCCGTGAGTCCCACCACAACAACCCAGATGATTAACAAAAACGCCATGGTGGCCCATGGTTCCGCCCGCTGTTGATCTGATGGCATTCCAAAAAACTCGCGGATGGACGGCACCCCGTACAAGACAGCGGAGATCAAATCGATCGCTGCGCCGCCCGCCAAGAAAGCGATGGATTTCCAGTCGGGGAGAGAACATGTGAAAAGGAAGAGCATATACCAATAGTCGCGCTTCTGTTCGCTCGCACCCGCTTCCGTGACGAATTCACTCAAGACGGTCTTGTCAGGATTCGTTTTGGATCCTCGCAAGAGACGGTGCTGCGCATCGAGCACCTGCCGAATCCGGGTGGTGAGGGATGTTGCTTGTGCCAAGATGAAGGTCTCGTAGAAGAGCAAAAGCCCGACTGTGGTGACCCACACAAATGTCGGCATGTCATCGGGATACTGCGCAACGCCTCGGATCACCCTGCACAGTATGGTGCTCCACGACAGCAGGTAGACAAGCATCCCACACAAGAAAAAGTACACAGCACGCCGAAAGTGCCGGACAACCCCATTGTGTGTCAAACCGTTCACGAGTGCCGCGGCACCCTCCATGATTCTTATGCGTTATGCGTGAGTTTTAATCAGCAGCCAAAAGCCGTTGTAATCCTCTTTTATACGCCTTCGTGCATCTTTATATATACACAAATCTTTATATTACTTATATCTTATTACTTACTCGATTACTTACTCGATTACTTACCCATCGCGACTAAAAACTCACACTTCTTCTACTTTGGGGTAGAGCACGGCAGCAGCGGCCGTGCGCCGATCTTTGCACGCGGTGCTAAAGTATGTAGCGAGGGCAAGGTTCTTTGTCAGTGCGTTGGTTGTTTTTTCTGCGCAACACCGACCCATCCACGCGCAAAAGCGCACGCTTTCGGGGTTGAGCTCCCACTCGATGTCCAAATGCGCCGCAGCGGGTTGCATTCGGGCACAGCCCACACACAGGACCTTGTCGTCCTTTCGCGGCTGAAATTTGCGGTGCTCGTACGTAGTGGGAGGAACCCGACAAATATTGTGCCACCACGCCCAACCAGGCAAATGGCTCGGATACTGGCTGCGATTTTGGTAGGGCTCGTTGCGATTGACCATCATCGGCGTATTACCATCGTTTGCGACGAAGCAAGGCGGCCTGTCTTGAACCAACTCAATCGACTCGAGTTGGCGCCGGGCGTGTTGGTTTGCGGCCCTCTCTGTCAACTCGAGGGGTCGTTTCATTGTCAGCGGCCTGCTCAGTGGGTCCGGATTCGCAAACTTGCTCTCGTCTGGAGGACCGGCACCAGGCAGTTCTTCGCTGGAGGTCGACTCTTCCTCGCTGGAGGACTCCTCGTCTGAGACAATTGGGTTGGGGCCAATTTGTAACTCCTCCGGGATCGAGCTAATGCGGCTCCTTTTCCGCAGCCTACGCCTTTTTGAGGGGGCGCTTTGTTTGTTTGAGGATTTGCGTCGGTTCCTTTTGTGGGCAGGGGGAGCGTCTGACAGTCTCGACACACTCGTCTGCCAGTCCGACAGACCACTTTCGTCGGGAACGGCACTCTCGCTGTCATCTCCGTGCTCGTCTTCGCTGAGAATTTGCGCTCGTCTCTGTCCACTTTTGCTAGTCCTCCCGGTAGTCCTTCCGGTGGCGGCCTTCTCCAGAACTGCCAACCGTGCCTCGATCGCTTTCAGTTTGGCGTCGCCCACTTTTGCCGGATCCGGTTGGGAGCACTTCGGGGCAGATTGCTTCTGTTTCGAGCACTTGGACTGCTGGGGTCGCAGCATAGCGCTTCTCGTTCGCATGTTGGCTGTTTTCGCTCACAACCCAATCGCTTCATCCCCAACCCCCTTTGCAGCTGTTGCCAACTCTGATAAAAAAAATCGAGAAAGATTTCCAAATATACTTCAAGTACTGTTGCCAAAAAAATTCAGGCAACTTATTCTGTTGCCAAAAAAATCAGGAGAGGATTGCATCCCTGCTACAAGCAACATGTCGACTGGAGGCTTACCAGTCGACGTTTCCGATCTAACAAGCGAGGAAGAGAATGGCAGCGACTCCGAATGGGAGGAGCCACAGCGCAAACGACCCACTCGCACTCGTGTAACCAACCGAACTCGAGTCTCCAAGTTCAAGAAGGCAGAAGCTGAAAACGAGCAGCTCCGCGCAGAACTGCAACAGCTCCAAGCCGAAGTGGATGAAGCAAGGCACGAGGCTTCACGCCTTGTGGACAAAAGAGAGGAGGATGCTGCTCGATTGCTGAAGCTGCAACGGGCTCTTGCTAACATTATGAAAGATGCTACTACCCAACTCCTGTTCTACCAACCCGTATCCGACTCCGACCCTGGACAGGTTGAATATCCTTGTTCCCATTTTCATGAGAAGAAAATCATGGTTCGGCTTCTTGCTGAGGGGAGGCCGTGTCCCATTTGCCGCCGCGCATTTTCAGGTGGATACAAGCCAGCCCCAAGAGAGATGGTGGAGACAATTGAAGCCTATGTCGAAAGTCTGCCACTCCAAGAGCAGGCAGCTTACCATTTAGGCAATCCGTATTTGGATCCAGCTGAAAAAATGCAAAGAGCGACTGTCAGCCTTGCTGGTAGCAGCGTGTTTGGTGCAGCGAGGGATCAGGCATCTGCGATGCAGGAGTGTGTCAGGATTTTCACCAACAGTTTGCACAATCTGACAACCCAATCGGACAACACAATTTCCACAGAGCTGCGCAATGCATACCAGGAAATTTGGCAAGAATTGGGTGCGCAACTGCAACGTTCCACCATTGAGAGCGCTGGCATGGCTCATCACGCGGCATCGGATTAGATGGCGCAAAAGACGCTGCTCCCTGGTTGATGTTAATGTATTCGAATCCATTTAAGATTCAGGATTTGTAGATTTTAGGATTTATATCCATACTTAAACATACAACAATGGGCTCCGTTGCTACCGTACTACTAAAATACTACCAAAATGCAACAGTGTGGGTCGGGAACGTCTCTCGGAGACACAACCCAACTAGCTTTGCGTAGTTGCTGCTGTCTGCACGGACCGCCGCTTGCCTCCACGGACGAGGAAACCACAAATTTTCTTCGCCAAATCCATGCTCGGGCTAGCGATCAAACCGCGAATACTGCAAATACTGTGAATACTGCACATGTAGCCGTAGCCTTGGAATGGTACCCCGCCAGAGGGGACAACACGGAAACATTCGACGGTGCTATTCAAGAAATTCGAGACATTCAAGAAATTCAAGAAATCGTTCCACCCGGAGCCATCGATACGCCCTGGGCTCCAAACCGGGGGGTACTCGGCATTGCCACGGAGAATGGCACGTTGTGCGTTCAGGGGGGCGTCCCCAATATGCTCCGCAGGGTGATAAGGAATCCGAAGGTGTGTAAGGTTGTCAATGGAAGCGACTTTTTTATTGACCTCCCCTACAATGTCGAGAGAGCAAACATAGTTGATCTTAGTACTGTGTGCACTGGATGTGGGTGTCACAGCAGTTTTATAAGCTCTATAAGCCCCCAAAGCAACACAGCCAAACAGTTACAATGCGTCGCCTGCATGGCCGAAGCCACACTGGCGCAATTCAAAGCACTCGGCTTTCCAGCCACCGAATGGCATATTATAGACGATTCCGACACATTTTAAGCAACTTTAAGCAACTTCAAGCAACTTCAAGCAATTTCAAGCAGAACAAGAAGCCGATTTGTGGCGCTTTGTTCGATGTAGCTGATGCCCTTCTTGTGTCTCCTCTTGTGCCTGCTCTTTCTCCTGTTCTTTTTTTTCTTGTTCGCAATGTCCTTCGTCGTCGGACCACAGATCCCATTCATTTTCGTCGAACTCTGGCTGCGATTTGGTGTCTTCTTCTGTTTCTGATGCGCCCGAATCATCTTGTTCGTCTGCTTCGTCTGGTTCATCAGATTGATAAGGGCAACCATATTTGGTACATGTCTGCGCATGTTCGCTTATCTGGGCTCCACACCCCACGCACTGGCCAACCTCGCATTGCATGTTTGCTGCTTCGTTTGGGGGGCAGGTTGCGTCAGTTTGCGAAGTCTGTTGCCAAATAAATCAATGCTAAACTCGTGAATTTCCAAAAATAACGTAGTTAACGATTTATTTTATTTGTTTAATCTATTGATTTTCTTCCACTGTGCTTGTCTCACCAGGGCCTGCAGTGTCTGCCTCTGGATCTATAGCCTCCTCTGCGACGACATCTAAGGGTTCTGCCACGTCTATAGTAGCTATGTGATCTGTGGTGGCGGAGGGACGAATTGGGGACTGCGCTGCTCCACCCGCTCGATTGGGCCCCTCGGTGGGCTCAATGTTGCCAGCAACATTGCTGGTCAATGGCACGGTTTCAATTGATTGTGCGTTTGAAGGTACACTGGTGTAATCGATGGCGTCGAGTCCCTGCACAAAGGACGAGTCTGGATGGTTCTCTGCGTAAGAGCTATTTCGGTAGCAGGCTCTCACGACGGTGAGTACACCAAACACGAACCCGATGATTCCGACAAAGAAGAGATAGAGAGCCACAATCAAGTAAAGCGAATATGTTGTGTCTGTGTCCTCGCCGATTGTTGTCGTTGCGGATCCACCCTGATAGCACAGGTTGAGAACCGTTTCGTAGTCCCGAGCTGCTGCTGGGTCTGTACTCTGAAGGGACAGGAAGGCGGCGCTGGACAAGGAACCGATGTAGTGGGAACTGAGCTGTGCCGCCGCACGATCCAACCAGAAAGCGAGAGCGGGAGTGGATTTCGCAGAATCGCACGCGGTTTTCATTAAGTCACAGTTGTCTCGAACTCCCACACTAAGGAAATTTCGCGCAATGTAGAGCCCCGAAGTGACAACGCTAAATTGGAGGAGCAGTGTCAGTGCGAATTCCATATGGACGTGCCAATGGACGTGGCCTACCTGGAGCAGATTGTGCTTCATTGTGTAGTCCACAAGGCGCATGCCTATGACTAGGACCCACACAACTAGCGAAACTGTAAAGAGTGCTGGCTGTGGCGAATTCCAACACGCCACGCGAAGTGGCAAGTCATTGGTAAGATTCGAAAAGTCTGTCAGTTGAGAGGCTAGTACGCTGTACAAATCCGCCCCCCGTTCGCCGTATACACAGAGAACTAATATGATGCCCCATAGGGCGGGCTCAATGTACCATAACAGCCAGTTTCCGGCACACCGTCCATCGTGCAACCAGCGGAAGGTAACAACATAATACATGACGCGGGCAAAGCGTCTGCAGCATGAAGAACATGTTGAAAGTGCCTGTGGACCGTCATGTTGGGGTTGGGGGACTCGCCTCGTTTCCAAAAGCACTGTTGTGTTGAGAAGCACCGCGACGAGAACTCTCGCACCAACTTGCTCAATTGCCAACACCAAACAAGCACTGAAAAACAAGTAAGTCAGCGTAAGCGACTGTTGTGTTTCGAACAGCGTGTGCTCTTGTTTGAATACGAAGAAAGGCATCATATAGAGCATACACACGATGACAAAGCACGCCCATCCAATCGCAACCGATAGAATGAGATATGCGTTTCTGCCTTTCCACTGGATGCGATCGTGAAACGCCTTGAGCTGGTCGTATCCATGGCGACTTGTGGCGGAGAGCGCTTCCACGTCCCGGCTTGGTTTCCTTGCGCTGCCGTTCGCTCGTGCAGCTCCTTGCACTCCCTCCAAAACCAAGACAAGCTCATTTACCAGTGCGGACACAGTCGACCCGGTGCGCGGTAGGCGGTGGTGCGCGGTGCGCTGTGTCTGCAGTGCCAGGCTATTTATCGATTCGACGCACTTGTCAAAATCCTTCGAGTCAGCCCCTAGATCGAGCTTGATGTGGTCAGCGTATGCAGAGATAAAAAGTTGCAACCACCGTGCACTCGTCAGCAGCGAAAAGCGATGCGCGTTGTGCAATAAAACGGCCGTGCTGACAAAGGCCCATAGCAACTCGTAAACAAAGGCAGTCACAAACCCGACGTAAACACGTTCGGTGCACATAGCATCCAGGTCGGCGTATAAGACCCTGCTCCAGCGATACGGGGCAATTTCGGGAATTTCGGCAATTTCGGCAATCCCTTCGAAGCGGGTTACCTCCAGTCGTCCGGTGTCGAAAATGTTGAGCAGATAACACGCTATCACAAATCTCCCCAACGCACGGAGAGCGTCCAGGCAGGGCGCGCTGCTGCAACATCCTTCGTCTTGTAGCACCAAATGACCTCTAGAAACTGAGAATTGGACAAGGCGGGCGACGATGTCCGCTTCGCTATGCAGGAGGCTATCGATACTATGGTGTTCCCACGGCGCATGTCCAGCCTCACTCCAGCGCGGTCGCCTCTGTTGACGGAGCGCCTCCGTGTCGGATAGCATCCAGACGAGCTTGCGTGTAATCGTAGTCGAATTGGGTTGTATATATACATCACCGAAGACGGCTCGTCAGCACATGTAAACGGTCAGAACATTCAGCGCAGCCAGAAGAGCAAGTCGGATGGCGTCGGAAGAGGTGCATTCGGGTTTCATAAACCAAACGCTGCACGCGTTTGTATTTTCCATCACCTCGCTCTACTTGTTTACTGCGGTGCTGGTGATGTGGCAACCCGATTCGATTGATTCCAGCGACCAATGTCCGTTTGGACTAGGAAAGGTCGCGTCTGGTTCAAATAGCACCGACGCCAACGAGTGCACGGAAAGTTCCCGAATCACGTCTGGCATCGTTGCCAACTCCACACTGCTCGCTTTGGCTGGCCTACTGGTCTCGGCGCGATTACTGAGTACCATTGGTGACACGTTGGTCGATCTCGTTGCCAACCTAGTGAACTCGGCCGATGAGGGCAAGGGAGAAGAGAAGAGTTTGAACAATAACTCCGCTACAGCCCACTTCCACGGGCGATCGAGGGTGCGTATTCTTGATGATTTATAGTGGCTATTCAATAAAAAGTGGCATGTAAAACATTTTATAATATTTACTAAAGACCCAATGGTGGACCCAATGGTGGACCCAATGGTCTTATGTTGTTATTAGGGACTCGTGGTGGACAAAGCGCTTTCCTCTTTAGCCTCAGCTTTGCTTGTTGCTGCCGCCACGAGATGGGTGACACCACTGGCTTCGTCATACAGGCACTGTAGATTTGCTTCGGTGTTCAGCCAATCGAACTCTGCTTGCATCTCTGTAACCCCCATTTGGTCAAATTCGATGTTAACCAGTTGTGGCTTTGCCGGGCGGAGCCCACGTTGCGCCGCTGCCGGCTGCTTGCAGGGGCCGACAAACATGAGATGGCCAGCGCTAGGAGCGCAGAGACGCGGCATCAGAGCCGAATCCGCACGAGACACAGACCGATAGATTGGGTAGAAGACCTGGTGATCCTTGTTCAGAAGCAAGTCCTCCATAGGTTGTGTCAGCAACAGCGGGCCGTCGGTTTCTTGGGTTTGGAGAAGAGTGTGCTTATCTTCGTCGCCCAATGCCAACCATCGTTGCCGGGCAAGTAGCCGACAACGGCGCCCTGTGGGCTGCGAGTGATCGATGATAGCCGGCAGCGGCGCCCCATGGGCTACGTTGGGCGAGGAGGCTGGGGTGGATCGGAATGCGGTTGTCACGACACCATCGATCGCTTGCAATGCACTCCGTAAGCTATCAGCTTCTACCACACGCACTCTGGCTCCTTCTGGTGGAATTGTTTTAACTGGAGAGTGCTGATGTGAAGCAAGTCGCTGCATGCTAGCGATGAAAGCTTTGTTTGTGTCCGTATTGGTGCTCGCGTTTGGGTTTGTTGTCGGTTTTCCCACACCGTAAGGGTGTCTATCGATGTAGGCTGTCCAGTGGAACGGGCCTGAGCCACTTTCGGGTTTGGTCAACACGTGAACATAGCGAGGGCAATCGGCCCCATCTACCTGGTCTGTCAGTGTATAGTTGATCAGGTGCGTGTCATCGGAAAGCTCAACAGTTGACACGTAGCGACAAGTAGAGGCTGTGGTGTCAGTGCTGCCAACAGGCATCGTTTGCGCCTGCATTGGCAGCAGTGTGAAGAGTCACAATATATACAATCTGTACAATATAAACAATCGACAAGTAATTTTATCGCTTTATTGAAAACAGTTAATAGCTACCCACACTTACCCTAGGGTATTAAACGTGTACATAACTACATTCTGTCATGCAACGGGTTGGTTGGGTAACCTACCCTTCTATCACTTGGTAGGAAAATGAACCATCATCCGCTTTTCAGGGAACGGTCTAAGGAATTCAATGTCTGTTGCGGTGGGTAGTTGGTATTATCAGTTCCGAGCTATCTTTTTTCATGTAGTCTGGGACAGGAGGCACTGATGTGCCCGGGATTGGTTGGTATCGCACCCCGTCGGCCGCAGAGCGAGCCTCCCTCGTTTGTCCAACTGCGGGGATCACGAGTACAATACACAGCGCCACAACTACACCAAATATGCTGACGAGTACGAGGGCGAGTTCGTTGCTCTGTGGTTCTGGATCTTGGACAGTTGGAGGCGGTTTGAACACTGCTTCGACGGAAGTCACGCTGCTAGTCACCACCCCTACGCCGTCTATGAGGAGAGTGCTTTGTAGGGCATGGGGGAGATCTGCCACTAGCCAGTAGACGAAGTTGGACGGATGTGCCGGGTCACTCGGCTGGGTGGCTTGTGCAAGCAGCGTTTGCAGCGTTAGCGCAGCGTCAACCACTGAAGTCGCATAACCGGCGTTTACGAAAGCCTGGAGCCAATTCGCGTCCACTGCGATGCCATAGTTGGTTGTGATGCTCCCGCATTCAACCGTTGTCAGTTGGATCGCCCCAGCGGGAAGCGATTGACCAAAAAGCACAACTTGCCGGCGCAAAGCGCCCCTGAGAGCTTCGTCGCGTGCCAGTTCCGTTTCGTAGTGGCTGCAATTGATGCCCTCTAAATGGAAAGTGCCGTTGAAATCAAACGAGGTGAGTTGGGTCCCGGTGGTGTGTGTGTGCCGCACTTGAACGGTCTGATTCTCCTGGTTCATTGCGAGTATCTGCTGCGGGTTGATGTCGTGGGCGTTTTCTACCGTTAAGAGCGGCACTGCGGGGGTGGGACTTGGTGTGACCCCGCTTCTACTACTGACATCGGCTAGATACGCCGTGAGCAAGTCGGTCGTGCACCCCGCGTTGACACAATCTGGATCTTCTTCTGGAGCTGTGAGCAGCATGCAGACCCCGCGCACAAATGTCTGGCTACACGCGGCCTCGGCAGCAACGGGGACTGCTTGCAAATCGCTTCTCCCCGCAATGGGAAGCCGCTGCGCTATCATAATCGCCGGTTGGAACTGGTCTGTGGTGTCAAAGATCTGCGCGGCAATCGTCTGGTTCGTGATTGCGGCGTGGAGGGTCGATCGGATGACCTCCTCGACTGCACTGGACCTGTTTATCAGCCCCCCGGGCTCGTTCAGTTGGGAGAGCACCGTTGCGACATTCTGGGCAATCGCACCAAAGCCAGTCTCATAGAGCTGTGCGCTGGGCACGGTAGAAGCGCCTAGTCGTAGCTCCCAGTGCACGGTGGTACTGTGAGCATGCGTGGAAGCGGTGGTATGCAGCAGGCGGCGAGATCCCGTCCAGACATGCATTGCGTCGCACCAGATTTCCAGCACGGATAGGTCGGGGCTGATTTGGTTCGTGGCGGCATCTGTTTGCAGACTCTTGAGCAGCACTTCACGCGCAGATGCAACGATCGTGGCGTGTTTATCGGCCGTGGTTGCGCCGTCAAAGTCGCCACACGCAATCCCTTCAAAGACAAGCTCATTTGTCGCAATGTATTCGGTGATCTCCCGACTCGTCGTGATGTCCACCAAAAAAGGGTTGGTTGCGTAGGGAGGCGTGTATCCCGGAGCAAGCGTAGGAGTCGGCGTGGGCGCATAAGTAGGGTTGGCGGTGCATATCGCGAGTGAGTTTGTATCCAGAAATGTGCCGAGCACCGTATCGATAAAGAAACCGTGATCACAGCGAGCATCGTTGCACGTATGGTGTGGTCGCGCGTGCGTGCACACGTCGTTGTGCTGCACGACAACGCCAGCGCTACAACTACTCGTCCCGACTGGAAGCGAGTAGTTGCTTCCACTTAGCGCAATTGGAAGCGAGTAGTTGCACGCGGAAGCCGAACAGCCGATTTGGTTGCCCGAGTGGATCTTGGTGCCCGTCCTTGCACCCGAAGCGTCTGTACTCTCGACAACTTTCCAATCCCCATAGTCGCAATACAACTCGTCGCATATAAAGCGAGGGTAAGCTTGCCAGTCCGTAGCGCGATACCGCACCGGGCAGCTGGCTCCGTGCGAGACAGTTTGGCCCGATGCCCCGTTCGACTGGGGGACTTCCGAGCAGCCGTCAATCTGGACCACACTACTCTGCTTGGAGAAGAAACTGCGATCTGTCAGATGGCTTAGTGGACACGACTGGGGGTGACACTCGCCACCTGTAACAATCCCAAACTCGCACCGGAAGGGTGCGCAGTCGTGACCAGTCAGCTGTGAACTACAACCTTCGTACCCGTGCGGCATTGCAGTCGTGAGGTAAGCAGGGTCAGTGCAGCCGACTGTCGCCCCTGCTGTACCCGATTGGTTACCAAGCGAAGTGAGCAGTGTACTCAGATGTGTCTCCAGGCTCGGGCATGGGAGCGGGGTGCACACTGGTTGTTCAAAGGCGCCTGCGTGGCATTTGGCCGAAGTACAGCTGTAACCCGACCTGGTAACATTGCACACCGTCCCAGAGGGTACCTGCTCTAGTTGAGCGCAGTCACTTTCCGTTCCATTGGCCACAAGAGAAGTCAAAATCTCGTCGAGGTCACATGGGTTTGCGTGACACTGGGGCTGCTCGTCGAACTGACCCGGTTGCGCGTAGCCACACTTTGCTGATGTACAGGTGTAGCCGGTGCGATTATGGGCGCAGATGGCTTTGTCCGGAACAGAGCTGAGTGGGACACCAGCCGCCGCTGTGCAGTTACTCTGTGCACCCGCGGGCAGCATAGAGCTCCCATACAGACAAGGGTCGACCATGCATTGTGCGGATGCCGGGTAGAACACCCCACCGACGCAGATTG
>MDTC01026843.1_pt1 | contig 13185 bp, 14 predicted proteins | sample 811181 | NCBI WGS metagenome assembly MDTC01 (sample SAMN05326644, study PRJNA326480) | marine metagenome | isolation source: seawater | place: Pacific Ocean: North | collected 2011 | reverse complement strand
TTATCTCTAATATATTTTATTAAAGAACTTGGTGATATAAACCTTTCTCTTGATGATGAGGTTGCATTAATTCTTTCTGGGGGATATGAAGAAAGACAAAAGGAAATTGAAGAAGGTCAGAGAGTAATGTTTGACATGGCATTAAAACAATTAAAACCTACTAAATTCTATGAATTAGCATTTAAAGAATTTACATTATGGGATATTGAAAAAATCTCAAATGAAATTGGAGCTGATCAAGAAAAAATTGAAAAAATTGTAGATCAATACGAGAAACTACTTGATTCTGAAAAAGATAAAAACACTAAGTTTTTGTATGATACTATCAATAGTTATCTAAATTTTTGCCATTTAAATTTCAAGGACGGAAAAAAATCAAATGAGGTTTTTATTCATCATAATGAAAAGCTGAAAATTCAAGGTAAAATCACGGAAGCTTGGGCACTTACTTTTATAAGGTTTATGCTAAGTATAACTGGAGGTTCAAAACCTGTAAGACCAGGCGAAATATATATTTCTAATAATCCTGAAACTGCAGATCAAAATTTCAAGGAGGCTGATAATTTCTTGAAAAAGATTTTAGACACAAACTCTGTTACAAAGGCTTCGATGTGGTTTTTAGACGCCAAAAAGATTCATTATTTATCAAAAAAAGATTTTAATAGCTATAAAAAATTACAATTGGATTATTTAGAAAGATTAAAATCAGCTTTTACTGAAGATTCAAACGAATATAGCAAAGCTTGCGTTAATATTGCAGATGATTTAGAATGGCAATCAGAAAATGAATCAAAATGTCCTGATTTTCATGACGATTGTATAAATCTGGGTACACAATATCTAAATTATCTTTTGGATAAAGCAAAAATTTCTGATGAATTAGGTATGACTAACCCATTAGTTAGTCATTCTCATTTGGCTCATCAATACCAAAAAATAGCAAACATTTACATTAAGAAAAAAACCGCTAAGAAAGCATTGGATTTCACCAAAAAAGCATTGGATTCACACCATAAAAAGTTTGAAACACAATATACATTTGACCCACCTAATTGGGATTTTGTTGATGGCGAACTAATTCCTCTTTCAGAAAATATCCAAGAATTATTTTATACTGATGGTAAAGAGAGAATGGTAGTTGTAGATTATGGACATTGTATATTAAATTACGCACGATGTTTATCTCTACAAAAGAAATATGGAGAAGCAATTGAAATGATTGATAAAGCTTGTAAGTATTATTATCCATTACCAAAAATTTATAATTTGAGTCAGTTAGAGAAGGGGATGAATCTACTTTACAATAAATCTAATGAAGGTTTAAAATTGATTATAGATTCATTAAATAATTTAGAACAGTTAGATGAAATATTCACAACATCAGAAACTAGGATAATTAAAAGGGCAAAAAGATTAATTAAAAAATAATATAACACATTAGTTAAATATCTCACATTATGGAAGATATTAAAATTAAAATTTACATATGTAGTATAGCCATTTGTTATCAATTATTTCCCACTTTATTTCGTGTTCAGATTTCAACTTAATTATATCTTTATTATCGGTTACCCAATTTTCACAGTCTAAATCTCCACTATCTGTTGTTATTCTTTTTTTTATTTTTTTCACCCCTTTTCTTAAAGTTTCAATCGAATTTATAAATATAATTTCTTTAGGTAATGTAAACTGCACATTGGTCATGTCCTTATCTAATTTAAATATCTTATAAATATGTTCTCTTTTAGTCCATTTCCTTTTATTATCTGTTAGAAATATGGTTGCAAAATGGAGTTTAATATTTTTAGAATTATTTGATTCTTTTATTTGTTCACAAAACTGAATATCATTTAGGGCATGTAATAGCGCCAATGGCATTCCTGCATTATATTTGGGAAATTTTAATTCTATAATTAAAAATTCATTATTTACCTCCACTTGGCCCTTATTCAATTTTATGATTATATCTATTTCTTTTTTAGATAATATTATTTTATCATTCTTTAGCAACTTATTTACAGGATATTCAAGTCTAAGTTCAATTTTTTCTTGGAATTTTTGTTTTAGATATAAGGAAAGCTCGTGTTGAAGGTTAGCCTCATTGTAATAAGCCTCCTCCTTTTTATTATCAACAAATACTTTTGGATTAAATGTAACTGACGAAAAAAAATCATTAACAGCATCTATAATTTTATCAATCATAATTGTAACTTTTAAGTTAATTTAGGTATCAAATTAATTTGTATTTTAAGTTAATAAATAAAATATTATAATTATGAGTAAAGAAGATTTAATATACGCAATTGAATCTAGATTAGATACAATCGAAGGTTTGGTAGATGAGCTAGAAGAAACCCAAGTAAATGTTGAAGCATTTAGAAATTCTTTGGGAAAAGTTTGGAATGAGTGGGAGAAATTATCGGAGTGAAATATTTAACTAAAACTAATTTTAAAAAGGGGATAGAATGCCCAATTAAATTAACTATTGATTATAAGTCATCTGATAAATCAAATGACTTTTTATCTGCATTAGCAGATGGAGGTTTTCAGGCTGAGGAATTATCTAGACTTCATTTTAAAGATGGTATTTTGATTAATGGCTCTAATCATCTTGCCGTTAGTAAAACAAATGAGCTACTTAAAAAAGGTGATTGTGTAATATATGAAGCGGCTTTTTTAAATGACAATCTTTTTGTTAAAACAGACATTTTAGTTAAGTCTGGTAATCTGATAAAGGTAATTGAAGTTAAGGCAAAATCATTTGATTCATCAGAGAAAAAAATTTTTACCAATACCAATGGATCTATAAGACGTGAATGGAAGCCTTATTTATTTGATTTAGCTTTTCAAACAAGTGTTGTTCAAAAATGTTTTTCAGATTATGAAGTAGAATCATATTTGATGTTAGCTGATAAATCAAAGAAAGCTAGTGTTGATGGTTTAAATCAATTATTCCAAATGACTAGTAAAAATACGAGAACGGGAATTGATGTAAAAGTTAATTCGATAGCAGAAATTGGTGACCCAATTATGGAGGAAGTAAATCTTACCCAATTAATTAATGATATTATCTTAAAAGATTTTCATAAGATTCATGGATTGCCTTTTAATCAGGTAGTTAAAAATTTTACAGAACTTTATGTTAATGAAAATGAAATTAATTGGGAGCACTATAATGGTCATGTCTGTAGAGATTGTTGGATGCAACAATTTAATATAAGTGATTATCTGCGACCAAATATTTATGAACTATGGAATTTCAAAAAACAAAAAAAATTATTTAAATCAAATATATTTTTTTTAGACCAGCTTCATCATCAAGATTTCCAAGACACTTGTGATACTCACTTAACTGTACAAAACAGACAATGGCTCCAAATCAAGAAAAGAGTACAACAAAGTTTAAATGAAAAAGTAGATTTCTATTTAGATGTTGAGAATTTAAAAGAAAATATGCTGCAATGGAAATTTCCGTTGCATTTTATTGATTTTGAAACTTGTACATCTGCACTTCCTTTTACAAAAGGAAGACATCCTTATGAACAAATAGCATTTCAGTATTCTCACCATATAATATTTTCTGATGGAACAATTGAGCATAAGTCAGAGTATATAAATGCAGAACCAGGTAAATTCCCAAACTATGATTTTGTCAGAAAATTAAAACAGGATTTAGATTCTGATAGGGGATCTATTTTTAAATATGCCACCCATGAAAATTCAATTTTAAATGCAATATATGATCAGTTAATAGATTCAGATGAAGTAGATAAAACGGAATTAATGGATTTTATAATATCTATTACAAATAAAAAGGAAAACAATAAGTTAGTAAGGAAGGGTGATAGAGATATGATTGATATGTGGGATTTAGTAAAAAAATATTTTTACCATCCATATATGAAAGGCTCTAATTCAATAAAAGTTGTTCTTCCTACAATTATTAAAATTTGTGAATATGTAAAGAAAAAATACTCAAAACCTATTGGCCAAATTAATTTAACATCTTTAAATTTCTCTAATGAGCATAGATGGATTATGGAGGGCTATATAGACCCCTACGATTCGTTACCAAATCCAGATTACTCAGAAGTTAATAACCCAATAGGTATGATTAATAAGCTAAACAATGGTGGAGATGCTTTAATAGCTTATGCAAAAATTCAATACGTTGAAATGTCCTCTGCCGAAAGAGAAATAATTAAACAATCTCTATTAAAATATTGTGAACTTGACACTTTGGCAATGGTAATGATTTATGAGTTTTTTGCTTCTCAACTTCAAATCCATAATTTCCAAACCAATCAATAGTAGTTTTTAAATATTTTATTTCATCTTAATGTGATGATATAAGCTGTAAAGGTATAGCGCTATCGCTAACCACATTATATATATAAAATGAGAAGAAGATATCCAAATATATGCTAAAGCTAGATTTGAAACTAATAGAATTCCAAGGATAATTAAATATCTGTTTCTAAAACTAAGTATGCTTAAGAATTTTGTATCAGTGAAAGAAAGAAGTATACTACCAATCCCTAAAACATAGAGACCTAAAAACCGATAGATCTGGGTTAAATATGCACCTAAAGTTGAATTGCCTTCAATTATAAAAAGTTCTGCAAAAGTCATTTTCAGTCGCTCTTCATTTGCAACCTGATCTAGCATCCAAGGCTCAGGGTTAATCAACCACCTTATTCCAGAAATACAAAGAGCAATACTTATCAGGATTAATGGATATCTAATATTTTTCATAGTTGTATTAAATGAATTCTTATTTCTTTTTGAATGAATTTATTATTGAATTTAATATCAAAGAATAATCCGTACACAATTAATATAACACAAACATTGATTAATTTATTGATTATTTTGTTCATGCTATTCATTAGATTAAAGATGCACTTACTGAAATCGGACAATTTAAAACACCCGAAATAGGGCAATTATTTTTGGCTTCATCTGCTAATTCGATAAATCTCTCGTTGGTTATTTCTTGTACTTTACCACTTAAATTTAAATTTATTGATATTATTTTACCATCTTCAAAAGTTAAAACAGCATCTGTATTTAATTCATCAGGATTAAAATTGGCATCGTTTAATAGAAAACTTAATTTCATATTAAAACAACCTGCAAGTGCTGCAGCAATAAGTTCCTCAGGGTTTGTTCCAAGCATTCCGTTATCATTTTCAAATCGGGTTTTAAAACTATAAGGCATATTATCAAATGCACCACTTTGAGCATTTAAAACGCCACTTCCTGTAGGCCCATCTCCTTTCCAAATTGCATTTACTTTTCTTTTCATTATAAATATTATTATCGGATTATAAAACAAATTTAGTAAATCACAAGAAATATCTAATTATTTAATTTTTATTAAATTGTAACAACTAACTATTCTAAAATTAACCAATTATGGGTTATAAAAATGATGTTTTTATATATCTGTGGATTGTGCTTATTATTTATGCAATTCTATATTCTTTCTATAAAAACTATATAAAGAAATAATTACATAGATTTAACCACTGAAGATTATACCAACCATAATGAAAATAATACTTTGAATAATTACACAGACATTATCATAATTGGGGCTGGTTTATCCGGAGTTGGTGCTGCATGCCATTTGCAGAGAAAAAATCCTGAAAAATCCTATAAAATTTTGGAAGCTAGACATGAAATTGGTGGAACTTGGAGTCTTTTCAAATATCCTGGAATAAGGTCTGATTCAGATATGTATACTTTTGGATTTTCTTTTAAAACTTGGGACAATCCAAAATCTTTTGCCGACGCCCCTAATATATTAAAATATCTAAGCGAAGCAGCCGAAGAATATAAAATAAATGACCATATCAAATATCAAACAAAAGTTTTAAAATCAAATTTTGACACTCAAAAAAAATTATGGTCTGTTACTACCGTAGATAGTTTTGATAAAACGGAAATATATTATTCTCGTTTTTTGTTTTCTTGTACAGGATATTATAATTATGACAAAGGTTATACACCAAATTACAAAGGAATCAATGATTTTAAAGGAATCATTATCCATCCTCAACATTGGCCTAAGAATTTAGATTATAAAAATAAAAAGGTCGTTGTTATAGGCAGTGGTGCAACAGCAGTAACTATAGTTCCAGAAATGGCAGATAAAACTTCTGAAATTACGATGCTTCAAAGATCGCCTACCTATGTAGGCGCTTTCCCTAATAGTGATAAGTATGCTAAACTTTTAAAAAAGTATTTCTCTAAAAAAACTGCACATAAACTAATTAGATTTAAAAATATTTTTGTTCAGATTTTATTTTTTCAAGCCTGTAAAATATGGCCTAATTATATGAAAAAATTATTGGTAAAAGCTGCTCAAAAACAACTAGGCTCTTTTCCAGCTAAACCTCATTTTGAACCAAATTATAAACCTTGGGATCAAAGATTTTGTGTAGCTCCTGATGGAGATTTATTCAAAGCGATAAGACATGGGAAAGCAAATATAATAACTGATAATATAGATTCATTTACTGAAAAGGGATTAAAACTTAAATCAGGTAAAAATTTAGAAGCTGATATAATTATAAGCGCAACGGGCTTAAAACTTTTGGCTTTTGGAGGGTCTGAGATTAGTATTGATAATAACCCATATGATCCATCAAATGCAGTAACCTATAAAGGTTTAATGCTTAGTGGATTACCAAATTGTATTTTTTTTGCTGGTTATACTAACGCTTCTTGGACTTTAAAAAGTGATCTAACAAGTGAGTACGCTAGTAGACTTTTTAAGTTTATGGAAAAGAAAAAATATAAATATTTTACACCTAATACATTGGACGAAAAGATGAATATTTCTCCTCTACTTAATTTAAATTCAGGATATATTCATAGGTCTTCTCACATGTTCCCTAAACAAGGTTCTAGCTTGCCTTGGAAATTGTATCAAAATTATTTTCTAGATTATAAAATGCTTAGAATTAATAAAATTAAAGACCGATATTTAACATTTAAATAATTAGTTCTCTTGATCTAAAATTACTTCTTCAGGAAGGTTAAATGAACCTCTTTTAATTTCCCAATAGTTTGAGATTTTTTTGACATCTAATTTTGAATAAAAATGAGGAAATTTACCATTTCTATTTCCTTTAGGAATAGGGTCTTCAAAAACTAATTCTTTACCAAGATCATTTGAGTTAAATTGGACTAATATTAAGGTCTCATAATCTTCAAAATAATAAAATAAAGTTCCCGCTAATTGCTTTGCAGTAGACAGATGAATAAAACCATCTTTTGTATCTAGATCGGTTAGAATAAATCCTTTTTCCTTCGAAACTTTCCATTCATCATGAGTTAATATTTTATAAACTTTATCTTCCATATTTGCTTTAGAATTTTGATTATTATCAAAAATTAGCATAATAATAGCAACAGGAATCATTACCATAGCCATTATTTTCCAATTAAAATTTAATGTCTTCATTTAAATATTTTTAATTACATGGGCCATCAGCATATGCAATCACACCATACCAATTAAAAGCCTCACAACTATTATTATATGTGTTACCATCACAACCACAAACAGGATCAATAACTTCAGGACAAGCTATATCCGAGCTTATTAATGATTCATCAACACACATATTAGGAACATCTTCATCATCACTACAAGCAAATACAAGTGGAATGAATAGTAGTAGAATTAGCTTTTTCATTTTTTAATCTTCACAGTACTGAGCATTTATTTCTTCTAGCATTACCTCTGACTGTATTGTCATTACAATTATATCACCTTGCTCATCTTCAAATTCCATTGTAATTGGAAAAACCAATTCAAAATCTGTATCACACTCCATCGTATTACAATTATTTGAAGACCATTCTTCAATGAATGACATTATTTCTTCTTCGCTATTTCCTGTAAATTGATCACCGTTTGGAGCTTCTACTGTTATTGGGTAAACTATTTCACCACATGTATCAAGTCCGTCTTCACCGTCATCATTGTAACAATGCTCATCTAAAAGCTCTTGCAACTCTTCTTCTGAATTTATCGTCAAAATCTGAGTTTGATCATTAGCTTCAGAATAATACTCAACAGTTAATGGATATACTAATGAAAAATCTCCACAGTCATTACTATTACAATTTTGATAGTATTGATCAATATACTCGTGCAGTTCATATTCGCTTTCGACTGAAAGAATTTCTCCATCAGGATTTTCTATTGAAATTGGATAAACAAGATCAACACAATCAATATCAAACCAATTTTCATCATCCCACCCATTCTCATCAGGACACATATTAAAATACATTTCAAGCTCTTCATAGCTATTAATTCCGATTACTTCTTCATCTTCGTTTCCATTTTCATTCTCGAAAAAGAAAACAATATTTATAGGAAAATTGATGTCTGGCACACTGTCATACTCATCACTAGATTCATAATATTCTTCAATTGCTTCATATAACTCCTCTTCATTTCCTATAGAAATTTGAGAACCGTTAGGCATAGTTATCGATATAGGGAACTGAATATCAAAACACATGTAGTTATCCCACTCATCAAAAATATCGTAATCTCCGTCATTGTCTTCGTCATAATTTTCATCAAAAAGCAATTCGCCATTTTCGTCAAAGTATATGTAAAGCATATTTAAAAGAGAAATCAAATTTCTGGACTCCCTTTTAAGTTTTATTTCATAGCCAATGTTTTCAGCGTATAATATCAAATCAGCCGTAATATTATTTTCTAGCTCATTTATATAATTTTGAGAAACTTCGGGTAACTCATCAAAACTAATTTCAATTTTACCTTCATGGTTTTTGATTAATTGAATATGTTCTTCTATTGTGAGGTTATCGATAAAATTATCTGAGCATGAAAAAATTAGTGCGCTAAATAAGAATAAATAAATATACTTTTTCATAAAATTGGTTATTTTGCGCAATATACAAAAATTGAAGTCTATGCTTTGGAAAGTAGACTATTCAAAAAATAAAAACCTGAATTATAAATTATTTTTTATCTTTCAACATGCATCGTATAATAGCTTTTATATTATTTTTTAGTTTAAACTCATTTTCAAACAACAATTCTCAATTTGTTGAATTTAAAAACATATCATTTGATGAATTTAAACTTCAAAACAATTTTCAATTTCAATTGAATGCTATTTTTAATAAGCCAGATAAAAAAAGTTTATTGCCAAGTGGACCATTAAATGATTTAATAAATAAATTTGCAAATACTAATTACTTATCACTTAAAATCAAGAGTTCTAGAGAAAAGCAAAATGAATTAAAAATCTCATTTTCTAAAAGTTCATTAGCAATTAAGTACATGCTTGATTAATACATCATAGCAGTTATTAATCTATATATAAACCAACAGATTACCACTGCAAAAAGATACTTTCTATTTTTTTTATACCATTCCATTTTTATTCGCTTATAGTTTTTAAATATTTATAATGAGATTTGACTATCCCTTTAGATAATCTTGATTTTCTTTTAGCAAATGAGTGAATATTATTTTTTGATTCCATGAGAATACTTTTGACTGAGGGGTTTAATTTTTCTTCATTCATTAATATATCAACCCTTTCAACAAAGTAAAGCTGAAGTCTTTGTTCAGAGAGGTCAGGATTATTAGGTGATTCAATAATTGTTTGTAATAAATCATCAATTAACCCACTAACTGACAGTGCATTTCCTTCCAGTGATTCTTTAGCTGATAGCATACGGTTAAGTTTATCATAGTTTAGAAGTCTATTCAATGCACTAAGCTGAAGTCCTTGAATTGAATTTAAAACCCCTTCACCCTTAATTTGAGATATTAACTTACTATCCATTAGCCAGCTTTGAGTATTCCACAAATTTTTCTCTAAAAACCTAAGAGCTTCAATTTGTTTATTAATATCAACATTTACATATCTAATAGCACCTTTTTGGTTTTCGTTATGAGGAGTGTCATATATTCCACCAATAAGTGAATGTACATGATATATATATCTTCTGTAAACCCCTAATAATTCTCCATATAATTCATTAAGTTCATCATAGTTTTCATTTGGCTCTATCACCCAATCCATTAGATTTTTAGCAACAATCTTTAAATTTTTAATTCCATACGTGCTTGCTTTCACTGGATCATCACCAATATTTTCTGTTTGTGAATTCGGATCATTTCCATAGCCTCCAAACATATAAACTGGATCTAATGATTTTGAATCAACAAATTTTTTCAAAATATTTTTTTCTTCTTCCGGGCTTTGACCATAGTATCTATAACCCCATTCTATGGAGTAATTATCGTAGGGACCAAGTTGTCGGACATATCTTATATTTTCATCTCCAGGCTGTGCAACGTAATTGTATCTAGCATAATCCATAATCGTCGTTGCAATTCCGAATTTTTGTGTAAAATTTCCAGACCTTAATGAATCAACTGGATAAGCACTACTTGCTTTCATGTTATGGGGTAGTCCAAGCGCATGACCTATTTCATGTGCGATAACTTGCCTCATCATTTCTCCTATTTCTTTTTCTGGAGTATTTAAAGTTCTAGCTTTAGGATTCGCAGCACCGGTTTCTAATAAATACCTATTTCTATATGATCTTAGATGGTTATGATACCATATAATATCACTTTCTATAATCTCTCCAGTTCTAGGGTCAGATACACTTGGACCAGTAGCATTTCTTGTTGTCGATGCTACATATCTTACAGTTGAGTATCTAATATCTTCTGGGCTAAAATCTGGGTCTTCTTCTTTTGTAGGAGGGTCCTTTGCAATAATTGCATTTTTAAAACCTGCTTTTTCAAATGCACTATTCCAATCTTCTATTCCCATTTTAAAATATTTTCTCCATTTCATTGGCGTTCCAGGATCTAAATAATAAGTAATAGGTTTAATCGGTTCAACTAATTCACCTCGATTATACGCTTGAATATCTGAGGGTTCTAATCTCCATCTTCTCACAATATTATAATTGTCAGATTTTAATTTTTCAGAACTATAATTGATTTTTTCGATTGTAAACCAGCCAACCCTTTCATCTTCATATCTGATTTTCATAGGGTTTTCAGGTAAGGAAATAATTGAATGATTTATTTGAAAACTAAATGTATTCGTTCTGTTTTCTCTTGGTGCTTTGCCTGCACTAAAGGTTAAAGTATGCAGTATTTCTGTATTTTGAGGGAAACTCCTAGCAGAGTCTATAAAACTTCTTTTTTTGTCAACACTACCAATTTTATAATTAGTCTTTTCATAGGATCTGATTATATTAAATCCTGGCGAGTCAGACATAAAATAACTACTTACATCTATTAGGTATTTATCTTTTTCAGAATTCTTTATTTCAAATGCTCCTAAAATAGGTTTAAAATTATTTTCTTTAACACTAACAGAAATAGGATCTTCATCATCTGCAATATTGGTATAACTTACTTCTTTTAATAAAATTTTAGATCCATTTTTTTCAAATTGAACTACATGTTCGGCAGTTTTAGAACCAGCATTGAGATATCCTGAATAATTAGCAGGAAGTTGAGCAAATCTTGTCACAACCAATAGTTCTTTCCCCAATAAATTTTTAGAAATTTCAAAAAATAAATCGTTTTTCTCATTAGAATAAGTTGTAATTAGCCCTTCGCTAATTTTCATATCAATGGTTAAAGAATCAATTGTTTTTTTCTTACTTTCTTTTTGAGCATATGAATTAGAAATTATGCTTGCAAATAGTATAATAATAAATATTCTTCTCATTTTTTTAATTTATAACAATTTACAAAACTGTTTTAAAACATATATATCATTAGGAATTCTTTCAATTTTTTTCTTAATTGCACTCGCAACTAAAAATCTTTTATTTTGGAGCTAATTTTTGCAAATAATCAGGACTTATCAGACTTAGTCACAATACTTATACTTAATATTTTCGTTGTTTTTTTTATTTCTAAGTTTATTTATTTGAAATTCAATAATAAAAGCAAGAAATCTTTGAATGAGTTTTTCTTCACATATAATTCTGCAGGTCTCATTACATTTTTGCTATGTTTTTTATTAAGCAATGTGAAATTAGATTTAGGTTTTGCTCTAGGTCTTTTCGCCATTTTTGCTATTCTACGATTTAGAACCGAAACAATTAAAGTGAAAGAAATGACATATTTCTTTGTTGTAATTGGAGTCTCTGCCATCAATGCTCTTTCTAATGATAATGCTAGTATGGTCGAGTTAGCAGTTGCTAATGGGTCCATAATATTTTTACTTTTAATTCTAGAGTATACAATCAGCAGATCATCACCCGAATAACGTTTTAATCATACAATAATTTCTTTTTTTTATAGTTATAATATTTTAACAAATTATTTTAATTATGAAAAAACTTATTTTTTTACTGTCGATTATTGTTGGTTTTTCCTGCACTAATACGACAGAAACTGCACCAGCTGTAGATGCTGCGCAAGTAGTTTCAGACATAACAGCTATGTCAAATGATTATCAATCAGCGTACATTTCAAGAGACTGGAATACGGCTAGTAAATGGGTTTCAGCTGACTTAGGAACAACAATATATAATTCAAATGGTTCTTCTTTGACTGTTCAAAGTCAAGAAGAGGTAAACGCTGTTAGAGGCTGGGATTTTGGCACATTTGAAATGTCTAATCATCAAGTATTTATGTCCTCTGATTTGAATACAGCCGTTGTAACATTTGATGCAGATGGTCTTATTAATTTCGATGATGGCGATCAAAATGTACCTTATGCAACTAGAGCATCTCAAACATGGGTTAACGAAAATGGAGAATGGAAAGTAATGCATTCTCATTGGTCACCAAGAACAAATTCTCAAGGAATTCCACAACAAAATTAGATTTTGTTTTTGTAGATTAAAAAACCCCGTTAATCGGGGTTTTTTTTATTTACTACCTTTATAACATATGAAAACTAAGAAAGAAATAGTAAAAGATTGGATAACAAGATACACAGGAGTAGAAATTTCTTCTTTTGGGGAATATATATTATTAACCAATTTCCAAAAATATGTTGAAGAATTTGCTTCTTTAAACAATGTAAAGGTTGACGGACAAGAAAAGAATATGCCATCTTCAACACACAATAATATTACAATTATAAATTTTGGGATGGGAAGTCCAAATGCAGCAACAGTTATGGATTTATT
>MDTC01234018.1_pt1 | contig 13186 bp, 9 predicted proteins | sample 811181 | NCBI WGS metagenome assembly MDTC01 (sample SAMN05326644, study PRJNA326480) | marine metagenome | isolation source: seawater | place: Pacific Ocean: North | collected 2011 | reverse complement strand
TTAAGAATTTCTTAAAAACAAACCATTTATTGAAAATAATTAAAAATTCATCCCATTCCTTATCTGTAAAATCATAAATACTTGAACATCCTAATTTATTTTGAATATAAAAATTAATAAGTCCAATAATTCCAAACTTAAACTGGAGAGCTTCACTATCATTTTTTCCCCAAGAATGAGAAGAAATCCTTATTTTACTAATTGCTTCCTTTACTCCAAAAAACTTCTTTCCTCTTAATAGAAATGATAAATATAGGTTGTAGTCAAGTGACTTCTTACATCTGATCCTATATCCACCCACTTCATCCCAATCTTTTCTTCTGAACATTGCAGTCGAAGCAGGAAAAGGATTAAGATTCATTAAAAATTTTTTTATTCCTTCATGTGTGCTTGGATAAGAAGATGAGCCAAGATATTCACCAGAAGAATTTATGAATTTGGCGTTAGAATAAATCAAAGATAAATCTTCTCTTTCGTCCAAAATTTTATTTTGAATATCTAATTTATTAAACTCATAAATATCATCTGCATCAAGTATAGCAATATATTTGCCATTTGATTTTTCAACAGCATAGTTTAAAGCTCTTGCTCTTCCAATACGCCCCGGTTCATATAGCTTTATTCTACTGTCATTAGATTTAATAAGAGATATTGAGTCATCAGTTGAACCATCATCAATAATTATGTGCTCATAATCTAAAAATGATTGATTAAAAACACTGTCAACAGCTTTTATGATAGTATTAGATGGATTATAAAATGTTGTTATTACAGATATTTTTGCCATGTTATAACTTTATACGATTAATTTCTAAAATTGAATTTTTTTTAGGATATTTAATATTTGTGTTAATACATTTGATATTTTCTTTAATTCCATAATTTGAAAAGAAATAAGAATCTTTGACTTTAATTTCGCAATCTTTATCAAAAACAAACTCAAATAAATCAGCTTTTACATCTTTAGTTTTAAGTATAATTTTATTTTCATTTTGTGAATATAATTCTAGATAATTACTAATATAATAAAAGCCTCTCATAAACTCAAAATTATTCCCATCACATACATCATTAACAATTATTTTTTCTTCCGAAAGCAATTCTATTTTTCTTTTCCAAGAAATATTTTGATTTGTAGTTCCTTTCCAATTTATTGAGTATGTATTATATTCATGAGAACATTTATTTCTTAGTTTACTACTGATAATTGATTTACGGCCTATACCCGGCTCAATAAGACTTTTACCATTGATTTGTAATGTATTATGATCATAAGAATTTCGTCCATAGTTAAAATATCTATTTTTGTTGTCGTAACTCATACATCCAATATCAATTAATATTGGTTTGTTATTATGATAAAGATTTATCGAAGCAAAATCATTATGTCCATGACCGCTTGGATATTCGCTGGTATCAGGATGAAGAAAGGTAAAAATAGTCCATTTATTTTTATTAAGCTTTAACCATCCATCAATTAATTGATAATTTTTTATATTGCTTCGATAAAAATCATCTAAACTATAATTCCATATTTTTGACCAACCTCTATCGCTAAATGGATTAAACCATTCAAAAGGTATATCAGGAGAAACATCTCCAATTTTAGGCATTGAATTATTGTCAACAATTTTTTCACCTAACAAAAATTTACAACAATTAACTGCATTATTAAGTCTAGACCTTATAAAGTTACAAAATTCATCATTATAATGTTCCTCCCTTGCAAATAAGTATATTTCTAATATTGATCTTGTTATTAAGAAATGATAGTGCGTGGAAGATTCATTCAAAAAACCACTTTTACAAAATAATTTATCATAACTTTCTTTTATTATTTGCTCAGCCAGGTTTGTAATTGAAATATTATTTATGAATAAGCCTCCTATATAAAGGGCTCTCGCATTATTAAAAACATGATTATTAATGATTCCTGATGAAGGGTACTCTAAATTCTCAGCTAAAAAAAATATGTGATTTTTAATTTCATCAACAAGAATATCTTCTTTATCCTTACAAATTTTTCCCTTCAAAAAATGGATAAGAACAATCCAATTACATATACGTTCAGATACGTTATAGGGCTGCCAAGATAAGTTCTTTTTTCTGTGAGAAAATTGTTTTCTCCAACTAAGGATTAAGTCTATCAATTTATTTTTTTCTATATCTGATTCATACAAATGAAATATAAAATTATTCCAATGAAATCTATGGCTTGCGTTTAAAGTCTCAGAATCATAAATTTTGGAATCTTTTAGTGAGTCAACCCAAATTTCTTTTACTTTATCAATACAAAAAAATTGTCTTTCATATATATCTAAAAATTCTTCATTACCACTTTTTTTGAAATCAAAAATATTTTCAAAAAAATTAATATCATTTTCTTGTTTACTTCTTGATATTTTGTGAAAAAAAAATTTAATTTTTTTGGGGTAAAACTTTACATTATATTTTCCAAAAAAATAATTTAAAAATCTAATTTTGATAGGGTTATAAATTAATTTATAAAAAATCTGCATCTGGAAATCTAGGTTTTTCTTTTGAAACAAATAACCGATCATAACCATCAAACAGAGTACCAGTGGTCATTATCTTATATATTCTATAAGAAATATAAATTGGCCCTACTATTCCAATGTATATGATTGTTAAAAATATATAATCAAAAAATTGGATCCCATAAATATATAATATTAAATCAACTAAAGATAAAATAATCATTGATAACTTTATCCAATGATCTTGAAAAAAATGTAAAGCTAAAAACTTTATTAGTTTAAAAAAAAAATTTCTTTTTTTTGTAACTATTCTATCTACTTTACTCAATGCCTCAGGTTTGATTTGAACTTGATTATTTTTCAAGTCTCTCAATCTTGTCCAAGCAATAACTGTCCAGCCTGATGAGGTAATGATTTTATCAAAAATGGGTACAGCTATTGAGATAATTGCTAATACAATCAACAAATTATTATTGAGATTATCAAAACTGTGTATCATTAAACCTGTCATAAATGATAAGGATGTAATAAAGTGCATATACCAGTCAAGAAAGTGTCCTGTCATACCTCCTTCACTTCGATATCTTGCAACTTCACCATCACTCATATCAAGTATTGCAAATATGTGAAAAAAGAGAAAACCAATTAAAATATATAACTTATCGCCAGTCGCGATAAGAACGCCTCCCATAATTGAAAATGTTACGGAAATTATTGTAACTTGATTTGCGCTTAATCTAAAAACAATACACACCCAAGTAAAATAAATAGAAACTCTATAATAAAATCTATTTAAAAAATCATTAAATATACTTGGTCTTGAAGATTGACATATCTTTCTTAATTCACTAATGCTTTCCATAGTTAATTTAAAATAAATTTTTTAAAAATCCTCTCTTATTTTTGCAAGAGTATCATTTATGATGGTAGATGAAGTACCTTTAGTATATGGAAAATAAACGATTTTAACATCTTGTTTTTTTAAGTCTTCCTCAATTTCATTCCATTTAGGGGTATTGTGCCAGTCATCACCAACAAACATAATATTAAATTTCAACTTTTGCCACGCATCTATTTTATTCATTGATTCTTGAGGAACAACTACATCAACACTCCGAATATTGGCAACTATTTCAGATCTTTCAATATAAGGAATAACTGATTTCTTTTTTTTATAGTCTTTCATTAACTCATCAGTTGTAACACCAACAATTAATTTATCACACATCTGCTTTGCTTTATTTAAGATATTTAAATGACCAACATGAAACAAATCATAAACTCCTGATGTGTAGCCAATAATCATAATTTATCATCCTGTTTGTAATATGATAGAGTATTTAATATATTTGTAGCGATAAATACAATAATTATAAATGGCAATACTCTATATAATATTTCATAAATAAAGTAGCCCATTGACACTCTCATAATACCATAACAATAAATACACATACAGAGATATACTACAATTGCATATATTGATTTATTTCTTTTAATATACCAGTTGTGAAAAATTCGAATAATATACCCTGAGCTTAAACCATAAAATATAGTATAAAAAAGATTATTCCAAATTGCCAAGTTCGCAATGGAACCCCATGTGAAACCTATTCCAAACTTTGATTTACCATCTAATGCTTCAATATAATCTAAATACCACAATGATGGATCAACTTTAGTTACAAATTGCTGAGGTATCAAATAATAAAAATCATTAAATAAAATATAGTTAGGTATATCATTTGTTAGCATATTTTTTGTATAATTAAAAAATCCTTTTAAATTAAAATTATATATATCAAAAGCAGTTCCAAAAACACTCCACCATTCACTACTAGCAACTCCTATTTTATTCAATGAAAAAAAAAGGTTTCCCATGTTTGTATTATTTGCTCCAATAAATATGGCTAATAAAACAAAAGTTATCCCAATATAAAAAATATAACTTATTTTTAATTGATTTATTAAAAGTGAGTATAATAAAAATACAGCAAGAATATGTTTAAAGAAAAATGTTCTTGATGATGAACCAATCATTACCTCATAAAATAAAAATAATAACCACAATATAAAGAGCATCTTAACTAATTTATTATTCCAATTAAGAAAAATAAAAATAATAAGAAAAGAATTACACACTAATCGATAATGACTAAACAAGTTATTTAATTGTCGAAATATTAAGGGCACGCTAGCAGAATTAGTATAATATATGAAAAAGATATTAAAAAAAATTAGCGATAATACTATTATAATAAAAAGATTAATATTAAATGGTAATACATTTGATAAATTTATGATGTTATCTTTACTAAATATAAGAATTGCAATTATAAAAGATGTAAAAAATGGTAAATAAAAATTGAGATAAAATAAAAATAATTTTTCACTATTAAGATTTAGAGATCTTAGACGATTATCTGAATATTCGTTTATTTCAAAACCTGAAAATAAAAATCCGATTAAAGGTATTATTGAATATATAAATACTATAGATATTGAGATAAACCTTAGTTCAAATATATTAAAATATAAATAATTTTTTGATATTCGCTTAATTGAAAAAATATAAAGAGTAATAAATGTAAATATAGTAAGTATAATTAGTTTTTCCCAATAACCTTCTACCAATACTGTTAATAATAAAAATAAAATCGTGGTTATAATATACTGAATATTTAAAAAATTTTTGATTTCTTTATACAAAATGTTTACTCCAAAGAAACTTTATAATTTTGCATCCATTCTTCAACATTTAAAATCATCCATACGAGCAATCCAGAATTTTTAATTTCAATTTCTTTATTTATAGCTTTTTTGATAAAATTATTATCAAAAATATTTTTAGTTTTAGAATTAGATGAAAATAGTTTGTCCATAATATTATCTTTAGAGATAGACACCCATTCATCTAAAGGTACTGGAAAACCGACTTTAAATCGATTAATTATGTTGTTGGGTAGTTTATCTTTATAGATCTCTCTTAATGAAAATTTTGTAATATCGTATCTTTCACTTATTTGGTCACTATTTAATTCTTGATAAATTTTTGACAACTCTTTTTTAAATTGCAATTTATACTTTAAAGGGATTTGATTAACATACTCAACTAATCTATGATCTGTAAAAGGAACACGTCCCTCAACTGAAGATGACATTGTTGCACAATCAAGTCTTCCTAAAAGACCCTGAAGATGAATTTTTTGAAAAATATACATAAATTTTTCATGTAAATCTAATCCATTTAACTTTTTCCATTCAACTTCAAAAAAATCTTTATTAAAGATGTCTTCATTGATCTTTTCAAAGAAATCATCGTTAAAAAGTGATTTTTTACTATTAGGATTTATATATGAGTACTGATTTAAGAAAAAATTTAATTCAGACGAAAAGTCATTTTCATTATATTTACTTAATATATTTTTTTTTAGTGTATGACTTAGATTTTCTAATCCTTTTTCTTTAACCCTTAAAAAATCATAAGCTGATCTAAATATTCTACCATAGCCTCCAAATAATTCATCAGCGCCTTCACCAGATAATACAACCGATATATTTTTTTTTAGCTCTTTTGACAATGAATGAATAGCAATTTCATTTGGAACAGACAATGGCCCATCTTTATAATTGATTATAGTTGATAAAGAATCAAAATATTCATTACTGGTCATTGTAACTTGTTTATGATCTGTTTGAAATTGATTAGATACTTCATTTGCAAATAAAAATTCATTATACCTTTCTTCATTGAATCCAATATTATAAGTTCTTAATCTTTCATCTGTTAATTTTGACATTTCATATACAATAATGCTCGAGTCTAAGCCTCCACTTAGAAAAGCACCAAAAGGAACATCTGAAATCATTCTATATTTTACTGATGAATTTAATAACTCATAAATATCTAAAAAAGTTTTTTCTTGACCTTCATCTCTTTTTTTAATTGCTACTGGTAGTTCCCAGTAGTTATATTCCATATGATCTTTTGTATTAAATTTTATAAAATAACCTGGTTTTATAGTTTTAATTTTCTTATAGAAACTTTTATCACCTAGAGGAAATCTATAGCTAAAATAATCGTTTAAAGAATGATGATTTAATTTTCGGAAATAGTCAGAATATGAAATAATCACTTTCGGCTCAGAACCAAAAATAACTTCATTATTAACTATTGCATAGTAGAGAGGTTTTATTCCCATTCTATCTCGACACAAAACTAACGTATTTTCAAATTTATCAAAGATAGCAATTGACCACATGCCAATAAATTTCTCAAAACACTTACCTCCCCATACTTTATATGAGGCAAGTATCACTTCAGTATCACTATCTGAAAAAAAATTTTCTCCTTTTTTTTGAAGCTCTCTTTTTATTTCTTTATAATTATAAATTTCACCATTAAATGAAATCCAATACCTCGACTTATACTTGGACATGGGCTGCCTAGCTTTATTACTTAAATCAATAATGCTTAATCTATTATGTGTTAGGCATGTGCGAGATGCATTATTACAGTCAAAGACTTCGATGCCATTACCGTCAGGTCCTCGATGATGTAATAGTTTAACAAATTTCCTACCTAAATAATTTAGTTCATCTGAGTCTTTTGAGCTATTGTATACTCCTGCTATTCCACACATTATATCATATATTAATTAATAAATTGAGACTCTATCATGTTTGCAAAAAGACCATTAGTTGATTTTAATGTATCATAGTTTCCTTCTTGCACTATTCTACCATCATCTAATACAATAATCTTAGAAGCTTTTTTAATTGTCGATAGCCTATGAGCAACCACAATTAATGTATAATTTTGCGATATCTTTTCTAGAGAATTTTGAAAATTTAATTCTGATTTTGTATCTAGTGAACTTGTTGCTTCATCTAGTATCAACAATAGAGGTCTTCTCGCTAAAGCTCTCGCAATTGAAAGTCTTTGCCTTTGGCCACCTGAAAGCTTAACTCCGCCTTCTCCAATATTTTCTAATAACTTATTTGGTAGATTTTCAACAAAGTTTCTTAGTTGAGCAACTTCTAGGCAATCGTATAAAAAACTATCATCTTCATTTTTTCCAAAAATTAGATTTTCTTTAATTGTTCCATTAAAAAAAATATTTTCTTGAGGAACAAAACCAATATTTTTTCTATGTTCTTCTAAATTCAAAGAAAACAAGTCTTTTTCATCAAGGTAAATATTTCCTTTATTAGGCTTTAGGAGTCCCATTAATAAATCAAGCAATGTTGACTTACCTGAGCCACTTGAACCAACTATTGCCACAAAAGAATTTAAACCAATATTGAAGGATATATCATTTAGTTTAAACTTATCTTTTTTGTTATACTCATACTCTAAATTCTTAATTGATATTTGATTTATTACATTTTTATATTGCTTATTATTAATATTTAATTCTTCTTTAGCTTCATCACTTTCAACTCTCATATTATCAACAATTTTTAATGCTGGATAATTAACTATAAATGAACGATATGCGCCTTGTAAGGCTGAGTATTTTGGTGCTATTCTGATCAAGAGAAGCACAAAAACCATTAGTTTAGCAATTTCAATTTGAAAAATTTCAAGCGATAGAAAAACGATAAAAATCAGTGCTATACTCAAACACACTTGTATTAAAAATTTTATACCTGATGCATAATCTAATATTTTTCTGGAAACTTCAGTATTATTTTTATTTACATCAGTAAGCTTTCCTAAAACATATTCCTCAAGACCGCTAGCTTTAACTAATTTAAAACCTTTTATAGCATCAACAACCTGCTTACTATAAGAAGTATTGGTATGAACAATTTCAGCTCCAAATTTTCGACTCTTTTGTAATAGTGGGTAAACAAGCATAAATGAAATAAATAATATGATAGAAACAATTAATGTCATACTAAATGACAAAAATATTGCTATTATTATATAAACTAAAAATTGAATCATTAGTGAAATTAATAATACTAGACTCATTAATGTTTCAGCTAATTTATCAGTTTCATGAATTAGTTTATTTGAAACTTCACCTGAAGAAAAATTTAATCCATTTTTCCAACTTGAGCTAAATAGAGATAGACCAATTTTTTGTCTATTATCAAATAATATTTTGTATCTATTATATTGTATTATAATTTCTTGTATAAAAATTAGTAAAAAAGAAATAATCATAAGTCCAAGGACAAAAAGAAGCATATTGATTAAATTAATTTCTAAACCAATAAATTTAAAAAAATCAGGAAGAATACTAAATGGAAAAATTAATTCCTCGATATTTCCTTCACTTGTGACAAATGAAATTACAGGAATAAGTGATGCAATTCCAATTCCCTCAAATAATGCAGTAGCAGTAATGGCTATAAATAATATAAATAGATTTGGAATTCTTCCTAATATGTGAATTGATTTCATATTTTATTTGAATTTAAAGTTCTTTCAAAGCTTTGTATTGCCTCACTATATGACATTTCTCCAACAATATTTTCTTTAATTTCATTGTCATGATTATATTTAAAGTTACACTTAATAAGCTTTTTGAATATATCATTTAATTGATATAATCCGTGAATCAAAAAGACCCTTTTCTTCAACAATTCATATCTCTCTATATTTATACACTCCTTTCTTGGGCAATAAATAATTATATTTTTATTTGTATAAATTGCATTTGAAACAACAGAAGAAAATGGCGTATCAACAATAATTGCATCATATTGATCAAACAATTTTTCAATCTTCTTATGAAAAATTATTTTAATTTTTTTTGTAGGCCAATTCTTTGATAATATTTGACCAAATAAATTAATCAACTCCTTCTTTCCTCTTGGATGTAATTTAACATGAAGTTCTAAATTAGCCTCTAAACAAATAGAAATTATCTTTTCCAAAAAATATATTTTCTCTAAATCAAATGTAATTGCTCCTACATCTTTTAATGTATAATTAGACGGTGAACCAAAGGCCATTAGTAATTTTTTTTTATTATTATTCTTTTGTATGTATTTTTCCATTTTATTATCTAACGCACTAATGGGACTTATAACTTTTGCATTGATATTTTTTATACTTTTAATTTTTTCATATTCATATTTTGAATGAACAAATTGAATTCTTTTTAATAATCTATTTTGTTCTAAGTATTCTATGTAAAAATCTGTAGCCTTAAAGCTCTCAATAACTCCATTATGCTTCATAAAAAAAACAGGAATATTTTTCTTATTTGCAATTTTAACAATGATAAAATCAAATATATCTTGTGAACACATTGGCAGTATAAGGCCATTTAGATTTTTATTATTGAGCTTATTTTCAATTACCAAATTCATATCTTTGATTTTGTTTAGAATATCATTATTATAAGAAGAAATTAAACCTTCTAATAATAATCGATAAGATGGAAAATATTTTTTAAAAAAAATAGAGGAAATTTTAATTACCTTTTCATTAATTTTTAATGATTTCTCATTTTTATTATTATCAATATTTTGAAGGATTTCATTTTTGATATTTTTAAATTCTATATTTTTTAAATAATTTTTTAATATATCTAAATCATATCCATCTTGTAAACTTAAAAACAACTTATCTTTTTTATAAAACAAATGAATAAAATAATTGAAAATTGATTTCAATTTCTTATCTATTCCATGCAATAACCAAGTTGAATAATAATCAAAGTATAATTTGAATTCCTTAAATTCTATTTTAGATTCTATAATTTTTATATTTATGTTTGGTAGAGCATAATAGATAAGTCTTTCAATCCTTAGGTCAGTATTTCCAAATACTTCATCAAAATTAGGACCATGAATTTTAATATTATTTTGTAAGATAAAGTTAACTTTAGTATCTGTTATCAATTCTATATTTTCATATTCAATCGACAATGCATTTACTATATTTTGAATATAAAATAACTCGGTAAGCCTGTGTGTAAACCAAAATCCATTGCCTGAAAAAGAATGACTAATTTTATTGATCGAAACTAATTCTTCATCAATTTTATCGAGCCATTCTCTTAAATCTTTATGAAATACATTAGTAAGTATTTGTTCAAAGTTTTTATTATAAAATTTTTCTAAGGTTAAAAATCTGATGTTTCTATTATTCAAAAAATACTGATGACTTATTGGAATTGAAAGAATATCATAAATATCACTATTAAACCTCGTGTCATAATAATTAAATGAAGTAGAAATTATTAATAATTTTTTTTTTTTCAATGTGATTCCAATAAATTTCCATGAGATAATATATATTCACTTATATTTTCTGATGGCATATTAAATAATATATCTAGAACTGATAAATTTTTATCTAGTTTTTTTTTCAAATAATTATTATATTTTTCACTATCAAACTCTTGAACTAAAAAAGATATATTATTTTTTTTTCCTAAAGTGTTATTTATATAATTTTTTCCATTAACACCAAGAATAAATACATCACAATTAAATTCATTACATAGATTTATAATTAGATCAGTCTTTTTTCCTTTGATAGAAGTTTCACTCATTTTTTTAATTATTGTATTACATTTTAGTTCAAGTAAAAAATATTCTAAAATTTTATTATTAAGATCATTTATGTAGATCCATTCTTGATAAAAAATTTTTTCAAAAAATTGTATATGCTTATTATAAAATGGAGTTTTGTTGTAATTAAGTTGAATTGATTGCAAATGTTTTCTTGCCCATTTTTGATTATTGGCTATTTTTATATCAATTATTTTTGTACTTATATGGCTTTTTAACTCTACTGGAACTGTTAAAAGTTTCGGTTCATTATTCATTAATAAATAATTTCTATTTATAAAACTATTTTTTTCATATTGAACATTGTCTAAAATAATGAAGACATCTGAACTTATAATTTTGTGAATATACCCCGCCCATGGAATATAAGCTGGCTGATGAGCACTTAAAATCATTTAATTTTTATTTGTAAATCTTATAATCTTAAAAGCTTCAACGAACTCTTCACCAATCACTGTTCCCCATCTTCTAGCAATAATTTCAAGGGCTTTTGAGGATCGTGGATGAGGGTATGGTCTATATTCATTAATATATGATTTCATTGCCTTCTGTTTTGCAACTAGGTTTGCTTTTGATATCTTATTATAAAAATTTGGATTGAATGCTGTATGAGAATCTTGCGCTTGCCATTCAGTTGATGAGGGTGTTTCAAATGTTATAAGTAATAATGACTTTGTACCGGGCAGAGGTCTAGTCGCTGTCAATACAGCTTGAAAAACATTTTGATGGTCTATATTTAAATCTTTTTCATGGTGTGTAAAAATTACATCTGGTTTAAAATCTTTGATCTCATTTTCTATTATTTTAACGATATCAAGTAAGTCAACTGAGTCAAATCTATTATCTGGCAAGTCTGCAAACTTAATATCTTTAATGCCTAATATTTCTGCTGCCTTATTAGCATTTTGAATTTGAGTATTCATTTTGCCTTTATCTAATTTATTATCTCTAGATGTTAATCCTTTAGACATAATTAATAGCTTAACTTTAGATTTTTTTTTTGTACTACACTGATTAATTGTTCCTCCTAAGCCTAATAATTCATCATCAGGATGAGCTGCAATAATTAGTATTTTTTTTTTAAGAAAAGGACTCATAATATCAGTCAACATCATTTAGTATACAACTATCATATTCTAATACATCTTTACTTAACTTTTTACCAATAATTTTAGAAATATCGCTATAATCAACTCCACTTCCAGGACGTACAAATATGAGATCTTTTTTACTTACGATATGGCCTTTACTTAAGTTAGTTTTATAGTGAAAACTTCTCCGAGATATTAATTTACCTTGAATATTTTCATTTTCACTTCTACCCCATTTATACTTGTCAAAATTTTTATCTATATCATTGGTCCATTTCACTAGTTTTTTAAAATCTTTTGGTTCCATGGAAAAATGATGCTCTGCAGGATTTATATCTTTTCTGTCCAAAGTAAAATGTTTTTCAATTACTTTTGCTCCTAGTGCAACTGCTGCTATTGATAATTCATGACCAAGTGAGTGATCTGAAAAGCCGATTGTCAGATTTGGAAATTCATTAATAAGAAACTTTATATTATTTAAATTTGCATTTTTTGGGTTCAAAGGATAATCACTGACACAGTGAAGAATAGTCAACTCATTCTTATGCAATAAATCTGCAGCTTTTTTTATTTCTTCAATTGATCCCATACCCGTAGACAATATTACTTTTTTATTTGTTTGAGCAATTGACTCAATAAGGTCAATATTATTTAAATCCATTGAAGCAATTTTATAATAATCAATACCTTTCATTTGCTCTAAAAATTCAACAATCTGAGGACAAACTGGTGTCGTTATAAAGTTTAATCCTAAATGGTGTGCATAATCTATTGCTTCTTGATGATCATCAATTGGCAAAGCTATGCTATCAGCAAATTCATACCAATATTTATATCCAGCACTATCCCATTCAGGATATTCTGAAGATAATATATTTGGTGTAACAATATCAGTACCTCTAAAGGATTGAATTTTTACAGCATCTGCTCCGGATGCATGAGCAGCTTTAGTAATTTTTAAAAATTTTTTAATACTGCCATTATGATTATTGCCTATTTCAGCGATTGTATAAACCATGAATTTAATTTTTATAAAAATATTTGAATACAAATGACTTA
>MDTC01263106.1_pt1 | contig 13188 bp, 9 predicted proteins | sample 811181 | NCBI WGS metagenome assembly MDTC01 (sample SAMN05326644, study PRJNA326480) | marine metagenome | isolation source: seawater | place: Pacific Ocean: North | collected 2011 | reverse complement strand
CTGTCGCTATCGATCGTATCGAAAGCATCTTGAATCATCTTCGACACCTGCTGGCTATACCAAGTCAATACGAAATCGTGCTTTGTTCTGGCGGTGCAAGGCAGCAGTACGAGCTGATTGCCAGTAATTTCTCAGATTTAGGATTTGAGGTGGGCATCAGCGGCTGCTGGTCAAGGTCGTGGTATGACACCCTAAGACAGATTCAACACAGCAATGTCTCGTCACAACCTGTCAACTCCGATAATGTTCAGCATTTTTTAAGTGGTTCTAATTCGAAAAATCATATTCGATGCCTCGTGAGTAATGAAACGGTTGACGGCGTGATGCTGCCACATGTCAATAGACAAAGCGGTATGGTAATTGCTGATGTTACATCTGACCTTGGCTTTCGCACTATTCCAATTGAGCATTATAGCATGCTATTCGCAGCGACAGGGAAAGCATTCGGCGTTTCAGGCATGTGTATCGTAATTATTAATAAAGATTTTCTAAAGAAGGCGCGTAACAATCTCCCATCGCTACAAAGCTACCCATCAATGGTTGCGCATCGATCAATGTACGCCACGCCACCATTGATTTGTATTGATATGTTAGGCCATATGCTTGATTGGATATCACGGTCAGGTGGCATGCAGGCAATTGAAGTTCGACAAAAACATCGTTCAAAAAAGCTCTACGAGATTCTTGACGCGCATCCAAAATTTATAATTAAAACCACGCAGAAGTTACGATCAATGCACAATATCTGCTTCGATATATTAGAAAATCAAGCGCATTTCTTCAAGCAAGCGGATAATTTGGGTCTTTTGGGTCTACGGGGCCATCGTTTAGTGGGTGGAGGGCGTATCAGCCTAACACATGGCGTATCAGATCAAGCTTTTGCAGATTTATGTCAATTTTTAATCGAATACAGGGGGTAAAAATGAGCTATGAGCGTTTAGATAGGGTGCCAGTTGTAACCATCGACGGTTTAAGCGGTACAGGGAAAACCAGCATCGCTTCGCAAATTGCTTCCGAATTACGGTGGAGTGTGCTCTACAGTGGTTTCCTCTATCGTTATTTAGCATTTGAAAAGCAAAATATGCGATTTGCAATTGATGACAATCATCAATTGAATAATGCGTTGAGGCAAAGGCTAAGTAATCTGAGCTGTCGTGTCAATCAAAATGGCGATGTGATTGTACTGCTGGAAAATGAGGATTTGAGTCAATTTCTCGCAACAGAAGATATCGGCAAAGAGGCCGCGAAATTAGCTGGCATTCAAGTAATCAGAGATCAATTGCTTTCAATTCAACGTAGTATGGCAAAAGCCCCAGGTCTTATCGCAGAGGGTCGAGATATGGCACGTGTTGTTTTTCCTGGCGCAACCCTGAAAGTCTTTTTGGAGGCAGATGAAGAAGTACGTATACAAAGGCGTTTTAATCAGTTGAATCGTTGTGGAAATAATGTTAAAATCGACCAAGTTGCTCTCATGCAAACTGCGCGAGATGCTCGGGATCGTCAACAAGCATTCCGACAACTCAAACAGACGCCTGACGAACTCGTGATTGATACGACAAACATGAGTATACAGGCCGTAAAGAATAGAGTATACCAGGGGCTTCTCGAAAAAGAAGTTGTTATTAACATTTAAACGCCGCGCGCAAGCGCAAAAGGAATAAAGCATGAATGCTGACACAAGCACCCAAAAAGAATCTAACCCAACAGAAGCCAACATAACTGACGAGCAGTTAGTCGCATTATTTGAAGAGAAAATTGGCCAACTAGATATAAAGCACGGAAATATCATGAACTGTGCAATCGTTGAGGTTCATAAAGACTACGTTGTCGTAGACAGTGAATTAAAATCAGAGTCAATCATCCCACGATTCGAGTTTGAACTCGACGAGGAAGACAAGCCACTTGAAATTGGTGACAAGTATGACTTATACCTCGAAGCTGTTGAAAATGGCTATGGAGAAACTTGTCTATCAAGAGAAAAAGCAAGAAAAGCTGTTGAATGGCGCAATATCGAAGAGGCATTTGAAGCTGGCGCGCCTGTACTTGGCTCAATCACTGATAGAGTCAAAGGCGGTTTTTCAATCATTGTCAATACTGTAAAGGGGTTCCTACCGGGTTCACAAGTTGACGTTAAGCCTATGAAGCATCAAGACTCTCTCGTCGGACAAGAAATGGAGTTCAAAATCGTTAAGATTGACAAAAAGCGTAATAATATTGTTGTTTCACGACGAAGCATTCTTGAAGATCAAGGCAGTGAAGATAGGCAGAAACTACTCGATAGCCTATCAGTCGGGTTAACCGTTAAAGGTATTGTTAAAAATCTTACTGACTACGGTGCGTTTGTAGACCTTGGCGGTATCGATGGCTTGTTACATATTACTGATATGTCCTGGAAACGTATTAAACACCCAAGTGAGTTGATCCAGATTGGCGACGAAATTGAGGTCAAAGTGCTCAGCTATGACAAAGAGAAAAAGCGTGTGTCGCTTGGTCTTAAACAGTTAGCTGAAGATCCATGGGAAGATTTACAGGATAAGTACCCTCTCAATAGTAAGGTGTTTGGTAAAGTCACTAACATCACCGAGTATGGGTGCTTTGTAGAAATTACAAACGCGATCGAAGGATTGGTTCATATGAGTGAAATGGACTGGACCAATAAAAATGTTAAGCCAAGTAATCTTGTTCACGTTGGCGATGAAGTAGAAGTAATGATTCTAGATATTGATAAAGACAAGCGTAGAATTTCTCTTGGACTCAAGCAATGTCAGATGAATCCATGGCAAGAGTTTGCCAATAACCATCGAAAAGACGATGTCATAAAGGGTAAAATCAAGACGATCACAGACTTCGGTGTCTTTATCGGGCTTGATGGCGGTATTGACGGACTAATTCACTCGACAGACCTATCGTGGACAGATCCAGGTGAAAAAATCATTAGACAGCTCAAGAAAGGCGAAGAGATCGAAGCAGTTGTGTTGTCAATTGATTCAGAGCGTGAGCGTGTTTCGCTTGGCGCAAAACAAATCACTTCTGATCCCTTTGCTGATTTTTGTGAGCAAACACCAAGAAACACTAAGATTACGGTAACAGTAAAGCAGTTGGATGGTAAGCAAGTGATTGTGAAAGTCAACGACAAGATCGACGGTGTACTACGTAGTGATGAATGTCCATCCGACATCAAGGAAGGTGACAGCATCGATGCATATGTCACTTTACACGAGTCAAGAAACTACTTACTGCCCTTGTCTATGTCGAAGGGGGCTGGCGTTAATCACGTGAAAAAAGAATACGAGAAAATGGAAGCTGATAGCCAAACCGATGCCAGCAGTTTGGGCGACATGATTAAACGTAAGCTATCATCAGATAGTTCTGACGACAGCTAATATGATCAAATAGGTGACAAGCTCGTGGATGCTAATAACTGCACAGAGACTAGGCAACTAGAAAAAGATGAAGTTTGGCAATCAGTCCAACGAGCTCGTCATCCTAAACGACCAAAAGCGCTCCAATTCATCGAAAGCTTTAAAGACTTCGATCAACTGCACGGTGATAGAATGTTTGGCGATTGCCAAGCCATCATTGGCGGCACTGCGCTATTTGACGACACTGCAGTTATGGTACTCGGCCAAGAAAAAGGCCACGATACTCAAACAAGAATAAAGCATAATTTCGGGATGCCGCGCCCTGAGGGCTATCGTAAAGCATCACGGTTATTTACACTGGCTGAACAGTATCAAATGCCAGTTGTCATCTTTCTAGACTCTCCTGGTGCTTACGCCGGGGTCGACGCAGAGCAAAGAAACCAAAGCCAGGCTATCGCACATAATATTTTGCAGATGACCAGTTTACGTGTACCAATCATCGCATTTATCATTGGAGAGGCAATGAGCGGCGGCGCAATGGCTATGGGTGTTACAGACCATATAGCTATGTATGAGAACTCAATTTTTTCAGTGATCTCTCCAGAAGGGTGCTCAGGAATTTTATGGAAAGATAAGGATCACTCTATTGATGCAGCACACGCCATGGCGGTTCACGCATCTGCAATGGCCAAAGGCGGATTTGTTGATGAGCTGATTAGTGAGCCGGGGCTAGGGGCCCATACAAACCCGCAAGCAGCAATCGACGCAATGCAAGTATCGCTAAGAAATGCTCTGAATAGTCTGATAGATCTAGACATAGATGAGTTAATACAAAGACGACACGCACGTCTGCAAAAACTATCATCTTCATTCTCATGTCAAAGCTAGACACCGATAAAACAAAGATTAATACAATAGCTCAAACAATCCGAAAGTCACTGAGTCAGTTTGATACAATTTATATTGGTTACAGTGGCGGACTCGATTCAAGCTGCCTATTGCACATGATTCATAGCCTAAAAGACAAAGACAGCCAAGTCATCGCGATTCACGTAAACCACAATTTAATTCAAGAGGCAAGCCAATGGGCTGAGTTTTGTAGGTCGCAAGTTAACAGACTAGACAATATCAATTATCGTATCAAAAAAGTAGACGTGATTAAGCGCGGTGAAGGGATAGAAAATGCTGCTCGAAAAGCGCGCTGGGCAGCATTCAAATCAATCATTCGATCAAATAAAGGCAAATCTGCGCTTTATTTAGGACATCATCTTGATGATCAGGCCGAAACGCTGATCATGCGTATGCTCAGGGGCGCCGGATGTGCAGGGCTAAAAAGTATGGAGCAAGAGACTTTGCGTGACGGGATAACGGTCATGAGGCCACTTCTGAAAATCACTAAGCAAGATTTAGTAGCGTATGCGGAAAGCAATAGAATTGGCTATATTAATGATCATTCAAATCAAGAATTGACCATCGATAGAAATTATATACGGCATGAGGTCATGCCTATTATAAAGAAGCGCTGGCCCGATGCGCTGTGTATGTTAGAACAAACAATTGAGCATATCGACTCAGATTGGTGTTTATTACGTGCACAAGCAAAAAGTTTGATGCTAGATATACTAGAGAGGCATTACGGCATTCCAGCAATAAATATTGATAAATTCAATCAATTTTGCAAAGATACGAGAGGGTTGATACTAAGAGTACACTGTATCGAATCTGGTTGGTATGCGCCACACAAAAGGCAATTAACAGAACTCGTTAGACAACTAGAAGGTGCTAATGGCTCGACAAAGATTAGCTTGATACAAAGACAATACAAAATGCATCAATATAGACGATGGTTGTTCATTATGCCAATAGACTGGTTCACTCAAGAGCCGTTGATTGAGTGGCATGACTCCAATAAATTACCAGGCTATATAGAACAGCCTAATAGACTAAAAATAAAATGGCAACCAGAAGCAATCATGGCATTTAAGCATAAGCGAGGTGACGCAAAAGTGATTCTCAAAAACGAAATAACGCCGGATAACAAGCTGAATCGGGTTTTGAAAAAAAAGTGTCATGCAGAGCATACGCCGCCGTTTATCAGAAAAGCGACGCCAATACTACAGCTAAAAGACAAGATTTACCTTGGGTCACTGACCGCATTAGACGGTAACTAAGGTCGTCGACAAATCAAGCTGTCACCGGCCGATAATTATCGCTTACACCTTGATTGCCTGATGCGCCAAAAAAGGATGTATCTGAGTGGATTGCTTGAGCATGGTCAGATTGAGATCTACGACGGGGGCCCTCACATGTTTTGTCCGATGCATGTTTAGTGTGATTGGCCGTAAACTGCTGACTGGAAGCTTCGCTGTTACGTGCTTGGGGCTTCGCTGTTTTTAGATCTGAGTTCATATGGCTATACGTTTGATAAGCAATAACACTTAGAGTGAAGACAGCACTGCCAGCTATACCAAGCAAAAATGTCGACAAGGCAAAAATTACCAAGTGAATTGAGCTCGCAACCGTTGCAACAGAGCGACACAAGTCAGAGATTGCATTGACTAGGTAGGTGATCTCATCATCGTCATCATCGTACAGGTCATCCACGTTAGCATCATAATGACTGACGAGAGCGCAATCTGACGAGAGATTTAAATACGGCAACAGAGATCTGGAATCTGGAAATAAGGATTGAGCCAAACTGTAGTGATATGCAACATTCTCATTAGGTTCAGCTGGCTGAGCGCAATTAGAACGGACACGGGATCGGGAGTATTTCTCAAAAAGAATGTCTGGTATAAGCGCATCCCAATACTGTTCACCCGAGTGAACAACGTGAATACCGTCTGAAGCAGTGCTAGACAAGTCTGCAATAATATTGTTGCCATCGGATAGCTGAGCTAAAAACTCCCGCTCGATGGCTGAAATAATAACTCTCTCACAAAACCGCTTACAGGCTTGTACATCAAAAGCGATGCCTTTCTGCTCAGCTGCTTTCGCCGCGTCAGCAATTCGTGTGTTAACATCAAATTCACGGTCAATCCAGTTAAGCTGAACCGCACTCCTGAATTTTAGCCAAGCTTTGTAGGAGGGTTCATCTTGACTGAAGCGATAGTATTCAACACTCTCGCCGCTTGAACAAAGTTTTTTCGCCACATCATGGGGATCGGCTTCAAGTATCCCATTCGACTCATTTTCAAGTAATTGTTTTTCTTGAGCTTTCTCAATCACTTTCTGGTTTGTTTTGATTTTGAGGTCAATCTCTTTGTATTCATTGACACCAATATCCATCTGAGTGGCTCTGACAAATTGTATATTGAGGAGCTCTTTGGCAATGATCTCCAGATCATTTTGATCGTAGTAGTAACCAAATGATAGGGGGTTTGAGACATCCTCTAGTGAGAGGATATGACCATTACACATGTCCTCGATCGTATCTGCGGACGCTGTGACAACCGCATCCCTTATCAAGGCGTAGTCGTTATCGCTTAAGCTATTTAAGTCCCATGAGCTATTCAAGTCATCAGTCAGTCGTGGATCCATGTTTGCTGATCCCGACGACTGTAGCTGCATTTGCATGGCAATGCCGTAGTAGACTCTAATCACAGGGCCCATGAGGTTTTCCATATCAGTGGTGTTACCGCCCCTTAATTTCTGACGTATCTTATCAAGTAATGACAAAATATCATGGACAGTATCATCTGGATAAGTGGTATTCCAGGACTGAACCAGCTTGCTAAATTCTTGAGCATTTTCAACATTGATTTTGTTCTCTAGGACGGCGATGCAGAAGCCAATCACACAACTATTAGGGCCGCATGAGCCGTAGTGCGTGACTGTTTCTTTCTTCAATCGAGTAGCTGGTGGGGCGGCATCGATATCTTGGTCGACATTAAGACCTGAGTGTCGGAGATATGCTTCAGCGATGCTTGCATAGTGCTCCATTGAAAGGTCAAGGACTGATTCAGAACTCATCGTTACGCCCGTAGGGTCAGCTATTTGACTTGTTCGTGTCAGTATTTCAGGGTGTTGTACATCAAATGAGGTCGCTTGACTTTGGTCGTCATCAGCCGTGACTTCTTCACGAGGTTTGCTCAAACCCTCTGGCATCAAGACATGTTTTTTTCCTGAAGAGGGCCGTTGGGGGTAAGCAGCTGCTGTGGATGCATCGGCTCTTAATTTGTCATTTGGGGTGCCAGTAAACTGATTGACCTTGGTTACGACGTCTGAGATTTGGCTCACAACAGTATTGATGCCGACTTCCGGTACGATCTTGTCGGTGCCATGGTCAACACCAATTACGACACCACCAAAGCCAAAAAACCGCTTATCTTGCTTGGGTGCGTGCAATGTTACTGCTTCGTCAACCGGTAGGGTTCTGTCTTTGTCTTGAGTCATAATTTTTACCTCATAACATCTCACGTACATTAAAGCCATTTTAATTGCTTTCTGTCAATAACCTAGTATGCAAATAGACAGTATTAATCATTATGTGCATGTAATGATTCAAAAAAATAATTAATTTTTTCCTTTAGAAGGGTTGATCGATCTTGTGCACTTTGCTTATGAACACCCATGCGAATTGATTTTTCATCCCCGATCATGATAAGTAATTGCTTAGCCCGCGTCATGCCGGTATAAATCAAGTTTCGTTCTAGCATGACGTAATGACCAGAAAATATAGGCATGATTACCACTGGGAACTCAGATCCTTGGCTTTTATGAATTGTCATCGCGTAAGCAAGTGTGAGTTCATCTAGCTCATCGTCAAGATATTCAACAGTCTTGTCGTCAAATGCCACTGAAAGAACTTGTCTGCGGTCACAATAACCCGAAATATAACCTATATCACCGTTGAAAACATCTTTATCGTAATTGTTGCGAATTTGCATAACGCGATCACCATTGCGAAACCCTTGGCCAAAGCTTGTCACAAGCGTTGTATTCGGATTGAGACATTCTTGTATGGCCTGGTTGATTATCTGGGCGCCTAGCTGCCCCTTGTGCATCGGACAAAGAACTTGGATTTCGGTCATTGGGTTGAACTTAAAGCGCTCAGGGATACGTTGCGAAATTAAATGCGTAATTTTCGACTGTATTGTTTGCGGTTCATTTGAGTGTAAAATGTAGCAGTCTAGCACTTCATCTTTATTTTGTTCTTGCACACGTGGCGCTTTTCCTTTTCGTATGGCATGTGCGTACTGAACAATAAGAGAAGTGCGCGCTTGTCTAAATATTTCTGTTAGAGCAACAACGGGAATACGGCTAGTCTGGATAAGGTCTCTCAAAATATTTCCCGGCCCCACAGATGGTAGCTGATCAACGTCCCCCACCAACAACAAGCCACAGTGTTTTGGAAGCGCCGCAACAACATGGCGCATGATATGCGTATCGATCATCGACACTTCGTCAATAATACAATATTCAATATTGAGCAAATTTTTTTCATTGTGTTGGAAGCGCCTCGTGACTGGATCAACGCCAAGTGCTCGATGAATGGTTTTTGCAGTATGGCCCGTTGACTCTTTGAGACGTTTCGCAGCGCGGCCTGTCGGAGCGCACAACAAAAAAGTTACATGGCTTTGTTGGAGGATATGAACAACACTCTGAACTAAAGTGGTTTTTCCCACACCAGGTCCGCCGGTTAAAATGCAGATTTTATTTGCAAAAATCGTTTTTAAAGCCTGGTTTTGATTGGCGGATAGGGTGTAGCCAAGCACATCGCCTAGGCGATCAATATGGCCTTGAATCTTCTTTTGGTTTGGCAGATGACTGTGACAAGTACACAAGACGCCAAGTTTATTAGCAATTGTTAACTCAGCATCGTGAATAGATTTCTGTGCAAGCATTTTTTCCTCACCCACATCGATTTCGACGATGAGATTTTCATCAATAACAGACTGTAATGAATGTGAGATTTGAGTGTCATCAAGTTGGATTAAGCGTGATACATCATCAATAAGTCGCATCCTGGTGACAGCAGAGTGGCCTTGTCCAATGGCCTCATCTAAGGCGTATAAAATGCCATGAGTAACGCGTTGCGGGTGGTCAGCTGATAAGCCGAGTGATAAAGCCATTTTGTCAGCAATCAGAAAGCCAATCCCGTTGATTTCTCGATAGAGCCGATAAGGGTTCTCAGTCACTAGGGCAACCGTATCTGCCCCATACTTCTTATAAATCTGGATCGCTCGTGTTGGGCCGATGCCATGATGTTGTAGAAAGATGCTAGCATCAGCAAAGCCTTGCTGTGTCCGCCATGATTCCTTAATGTCTTTGAGCTTTTTCTTGCCAATCCCAGGTAAAGTTAGCAGTTTCTCAGGCGCATCATTCAATACGTCGAGAAGCCCAACACCAAAGCGCTCAATCAGCTGTTGGGCCAGCTGTTTGCCAACACCACGAATTGCGCCCGACGATAAGTAGTTTAATAAAGCCTTTTTAGATCGTGGTGCTTGGGCTGTGATCGCGGAAGCCTTAAACTGAACGCCATATTGTTTGGTCTCAATCCATGCACCCACAGCGATGATGGGTTGGCCAACCTGTGGGCTGGGGCAGTAACCAGTAACAGTTATTTCAGGATCCTTATCAACAGACAATCTCAGGATGCAGAAGCCATCATCAGGGGACTGGAAAATGATACTCTTAATTTCACCATGAATGCGCTCATGATCCGTGTTTTTGTTGCGTAGTGACACTGCTAGGATATTTATAGTCTAAATCAAAGCTAAGCAAATATTGCGATCAATAGCAATACCGAGAAGAATCTTAGTCAATATTTCCGAGCGGTGACATGAGCCATTGTGCCCGCATCATATCGCGTGGATGATGCGACAGCATAAAGATGTCCCTGCGCTAGATCACATGATGAATGTTGTGGACCATGCGAAAGTATATAAAGTGTGACAATGCAGAAGTTGTGAAACAAGAACAGCTAACAAACAACTTAAGATACAACAACAATCAAACCCTAAATAATAAAAACGATAGATAAATGGGAACCATTGAACGCCTGTGAATATTAGCGCAAACATGAAACACCCTCTGAAAAGAGAAAAAATACGCAACCTTCTTTAGATAGCTTGTTTTAATGCAGAAAAATTAGCGATCTGAAGGGTGTGATACGAACCACCCCGAGTGTGTTTAAAGTCTTTGTCGATTGAGTAGCAGTATGTACCCTAATCTGCGTTGTAGGTAAGTGTCGTCAAAGATAATGGCAATAAAATGACGGCTGTGATATAATAGCCGAACATCATAACTTTTCGTTAACAAAATGATATTTTTCAAAGCGTTATTAGCGGGTCTCGCGATTTCAGCGCCCATGGGGCCAATCAATATGGTATGTATAAAGACTACCGTCAAACAAGGCTTATCTGGTTTTTTTATCGTCGCAGCTGCGTCTGGATTAGCCAACATTATCCTGAGCGGCTGCGCAGCAAGCGGTTCACTGGTGCTTATCAGTTATCTCAATGAATACAAGCAATGGCTACATGCGCTCGGTGGTTGTGTGCTCATTGGTTTTGGGATACAGGAATTAGTCAAAAGCAAAAGAGAATATGTCGATAACGATAGCCAAAGTCTCGCCTCACTCTTTTTACAAGTCATATCGATTGGGCTATCCAACCCGATGACAATACTAGGTTACATGAGTTTAATGATGGAGCTTGCCGGTAGTTTTCAAAGACCAGGGCTCGTGATATCAGTCGTCTTGGGTTTAACGACTGCATCAGTCGCTTGGCGTTTGTGTTTGGGTACATTTGTCATGCGCATGCAAAAGAAATTCGTAATCGATTATGTGCGTTACTTGAATATTCTCTGTCCACTGTGCTTTTTTTATTTCGGGGTTTCCTCGCTTGCAAGAGCCATTAGTTTTTGACCAAGCATGATGACCACACAGTGCATTGACTTCAACCATCAACCAAGATACTGTCAAGTAATTAAGCCTTGATAAAACCATTATGGAGATTTTATGAGCCAGGATGCTAGTACTTTAAAGTTAACCATTACTGGGGCAGCAGGCCAGATTGCCTACGCCCTACTGCCGAGATTGGGGGAACTGTTAATTAACGTTGAGTCAAAGATTGATCTGAGACTTTGCGACACCGAATCACAACTACCAGCACTCAATGCACTATCAATGGAATTGGATGATTTTGCGTGTCCCTGGATTGAGAAAATCACTTGCACGTCAAATTTAAAAGATGCGTTTGAGGGCTGTGAGCTTGCCATTCTGATCGGTGCAAGACCTAGGACTCTTGGTATGGAGCGGTCAGATTTGTTGGTGGCAAACGGTGAGATATTTAGTGAGCAAGGGCGAGCGCTAAACGCTTACGCTGATCAAAATGTTAAAGTTCTGGTTGTAGCCAACCCGTGTAATACCAATGCATACATTTGTATGAATCACGCTAAGGATATTCCATCTCACCGTTTTTTCTCTATGTCGATGTTAGATCAAAACAGAGCGTATGCCTTTATGGCAAAACAATACGACCTTGAGTTGGCCATGATAGAGAACTTGTGTGTATGGGGCAACCATTCGCCAAGTATGTATGTTGACTTCCAGAGAGCGACCTATGATGGTCAGCCAATCATAGAGCGTATCCAAGATCACTCATGGTTTGCCAACGATTATCAAACTTTAGTAGCCCAAAGAGGCTCAGAAGTCATCAAAGCTCGGGGAAGCTCGTCAGCAGCGTCAGCAGCAAATGCAATTATCGACAATGTGGCTCTGTTGCTTGACCAAAATCAATGTTATGGAAACTTTTCAATGGGCGTATGCTCGCACGGAGAATATGGCGCGCAACCCGGTACGATCGTATCTTATCCCTGTGTATACAATGCCAAAGGGGAACTTTCGATTGTTGAACACATTGATCTTGATCCAATAGCACAACAACGCATTGCCTTGTCCTTCGAGGAAATTGCCAATGAGGCAAACCAATGTCGATCACTTGATCTAATCACACACTAAGGTGCTAGGATGATTGTGTTACCAGTATTCAATCCTGACTTATTCGTTATCGCAGGCGTGATTCGTATTAAATGGTATGGTTTCATGTATTTATTGGGCTTTCTAATTGCATGGGTCATCGCAACCCATCGGCTAAAGGATACTGGTATAACCAAGGAAATACTGCTTGATTATTTTTCTGCTTTTGCGTTTGGCATCATCATCGGTGGGCGATTTGGTTACATGCTCATATATAATTATGAAGTCCTCATGGCTGCTCCGCTAACACTTTTTAAAATCTGGAACGGCGGTATGTCATTTCATGGAGCGCTGGTTGGGGGCGTCATCGCCACAATCGTCTTCTCACTTAAGCACGCGATAAACGTTCATCGCCTAATCGATTTTACTGTGCCTCTTCTTCCTCCGGGCATCATGCTAGGGCGTTTCGGTAATTTTATCAACGGTGAACTGTGGGGACGTGTGACCAATGTTTCATGGGCCATGATATTCCCTTACAGTGATGGGTTACCGCGCCATCCGTCCCAGCTTTATGAAATGTTTGGAGAGGGTGTTTTGTTGTACTTCCTTATGGACTGGCACAGAAAAAGAAATCGATTTGGTAGCGGTATGATGGGCTGTTGGTTTTTGATCCATTACGGATGGATTCGTTTCACACTTGAGTTTTTCCGCGAGCCCGATGTTCAAATCGGTTACGTTTGCTTCGATTTTTTAAGCATGGGACAATGCTTGTGTTTTATCATGCTCGTTTCAGGGTTAATATGGTTAATTAAACGAGACAGACACCTAAATCGCGCCGTTCTCCACTCTGTAAATCTACAGCAGCACTGATTGCGTGATGCAGACAGACGTTTTAATCATTGGAGG
>MDTC01165237.1_pt1 | contig 13189 bp, 12 predicted proteins | sample 811181 | NCBI WGS metagenome assembly MDTC01 (sample SAMN05326644, study PRJNA326480) | marine metagenome | isolation source: seawater | place: Pacific Ocean: North | collected 2011 | reverse complement strand
GAGTTGACGAAGGTTGAAGACGGCTACCGATTCAGTGCCCGTAAGGTCTTTGGGAGCGGTTCGACGGCTGGCGATCTGCTGCTGACCACCGGTGTCTACAACGACCCGGAAACCGGACCCAGCGTGTTGCACTTTGCCGTCAACCTGCACGATAAAGGAGTCACAGTCCTGAACGACTGGGACACCCTTGGCATGCGGGGAACGGGCTCCAACAGCATCAAAATCGAGGACGTGTTCATACCTGAGGCCGGCGTCTCATTGAGCCGCCCCCAGGGTGTCTGGCATAAATTCTTCGATGTTATCTCGCCCATCGCCTGGTCCCTGGTGATGTCGGTTTACCTCGGTGTTGCCGAATCTGCACGGGACATCGCATTTGAGAGAGCCACATCCAAGAAGGACGACACCACGATCCAAGAACAAATCGGAGCCATGGACAACGAACTGCTCATCGCCCAGATGTCCATTGGAGAGATAGTTCGGATGGGTGCGGCAGACGGCCTTCCCACCCAGGAACAATCGAGCTTGGTCTATGCCCACAAGACCAACGGCACCAACGCTGCAGTCCGCACCGTCGAGAAGGCCATGGCAGTGGCGGGCGGTCAGGGGTACTTCAGGGGAATGGGCTTGGAGCGTCGCTTCCGCGACATTCAGGCTGCCAAGTACCATCCCTTCCAGGAGCCCAGGCAGCATCGATTCAGCGGTCGCATCGCCCTGGGCCTAGAGCCAATCGAGTAGCACAATATTCCCAAGCAAACTAAAAAGAGGCCCGGTCTCCTGAAGACCGGGCCTCTTTTTAGTTTTTTGATTATCTGATCAGTCTTCCGGTTTTCGGTGCGGGGCAAAGATATAGAGGATCGCCAGCATCAACACGGTGCCTCCAGTGGCCGCGATGTACAACCCTGATCCGACGGCCATCCCGATGGCTGCAGTGGCCCAGATGGTCGCTGCGGTGGTCAGGCCGGAGATGCTGTTGCCGCTGCGCAAGATGGTGCCTGCGCCAAGGAAGCCCACACCCGTTACGATCTGTGCGGCGACCCGGGAATGATCAGCAGCCTCGAAACCGTAGATTGAGATAACTGTGAAGAGAGCAGCTCCCACGGCCACCATTGAAAGGATGCGGAGTCCGGCAGGTTTGTCGGAACTCCGCCGTTCATATCCAACTGCGGCGCCGAATACAGCAGCGATGAATAAGCGCACCGCAATCTCTATTTCTTCCCGCGCCGTTAGTGTAAATATGTCTTCCAAAGGTAGACCCCTCTACCCTTGGCGTTGGACCACTGCGCCAGATAATTTCATCGACTCGATTTGCTCTCTGGTATACCCGGCTTCGACTAGGATGTCGTCGGTATTTGAACCGAGTAACGGGGTGGGATTGCCAACTCGCATTGGCGTCTCAGAAAGTCTGGCCACACTGCCCAAGTGCTCCGCTTGACCAAAGTCGGGATGGTCCCGTTTGACGATCAATCCAGCCTTGCGGATGTCTTCATCGTCCCGGAAATCTTCCACCATCCGGTTGGCCATGACGCTGACGCCGGTGGGGTTGATTAGCTTGCTCCACTCGGCGATGGACTTGCTGGAGATCACGTCGGCAATTGATTGGGTCAAGGCGGCGTCATCGCCGGCAGACAACTCGGAGAAATCATCAAGATTCGTCAGGTTGCCCCAGGCAAAGTCGTCAGGACAGTGGAAATACATCCAGCCGTCTGCAGCTTCATAGAGGCGAGACTTGGCGTCGAAACCGCGCACACCCAAGCCCTCGGGCTCGTTACGCTCGTAGCCTTCATAGTCCAGGAAATAAGGCGATTGCAGGAGCCCGGCGGTGAGGGCCAATCCACTGTTCACTGTTTGACCCTGGCCGGTGCGGTTGCGCTCGTGAACGGCTAAGGCGACGGCGTAAGCGCCCATCAACCCGGTGCCGTAGTCATTCATGGGGTAGGGCAACAATTTGGGAGTGCCGTCCCGACCGCCGCGTCGCACCTGAATGCCGGCGGTGGCTTGGGCCAACTGTTCCCAACCTGGGCGCTCGCTCCAGGGGCCGTCAAAGCCGTAAGCGTTGAGCGACGCGTGGATGATGTCTGGTTTGCGTGCCTTCAACTGTTCAAAGCTGATGCCTAAACGAGCCAGACTGCTCTTGCGGTTGTTTTCTACCACTATGTCAGCTTTTTCAAGAAGCTTGTAGAAGACTTCCAAACCCTCAGGGGTTTTGAGATTGATCTGGATGCTGCGTTTGCCGCGGTTAACGTCAGTGTTGCCTGGGATGTTGTAGGGACGTGACGGGTCGTCAATCTTGATGACGTCTGCACCGAACTCGCCCAGGGTGCGACCGCAAGTGGGACCGGCCAAAACGATGCAAAGATCCAAGACCCTGAGTCCCTCTAATGCGTGCAGTATGCTTTCGCCGCCGGATTTAGGGGTTGCCGGCGTCGAGGTATCTTTCTTCAACTCGGCAAGAATCTCTGACGTGTGCTCACCCAGTGTTGGCGCGCGGAATTGAATAGCTCCTGGCGTGCCTCGTAAGCGTACCTGGACTCCAGGCTGCTTCATGATGCCGTGTTCAGCATCGTCCATCTGGATGACCATCTTGCTCTCAAGGGCATGTGGATGGGACAGCCATTCTTCCACGGGCTTGCACACCGTGCCGACACCATTGGCGGCGGCGATGTCGTCTTCCCATTGCTTGGCGTCCCGCTCCAAGAACATCTCCTCAAAGCGTCCCTTCCACATTGCAATAACTACGGGGTCAGTCTCGATATTGTAGAGAGCTTCCAATTCTTCAACCCATTCAGGACGTCCGGCAGCAGCCATCAATTGGCCGACAAACACCGCATAACCACCTTGAGACTGGATGTATTTGCCGTCTTTGCACAAATACTGGTGGGCCATGACGTTACGAGGGAATTCGTCCAAGGCGGGCGGGTCAATGTCGAATAGCTGGACCAGGTTACGACCAATGGCCGAGAACATGGCGCTGTGCATGGGCACTTCTATCCGCTGGCCTTTGCCATTGCGGTCTCGGGCCACCACGGCCATGCTCACGGACACTGCGGAGACAATGGCCGCGAACGTGCTGGCGGAGGGCAGCGGAAGGAACAAAGGCTCCTCGGTTTCGTCGTAGGGTTGGTAGGTGCCGGTGGAGGCAGAGACGATCCCCTCCCAACCGCGTTCGTTGCGGTAGGGGCTGTCTTCGCCAAATCCAGGAATAGAGCAGTACAGCAACTGTGGGTTTGCTTTGGAAAGGGCTTCATAGCCGATGCCCAGGCGGTCAGCCACGCCGGGCCGGTAGTTCTCTATCACTATGTCGGCCTGCTTAGCCAGAGCTACTGCATTGGCCTGGCCTTCCGGTGTTTTCAGGTCGATGACAATGGAGCGCTTACCCCGGTTCCAGGTGCTAAACGCGGGTTCGCTTCGGGCGGGATCACCGCCAGGGCGCTCAACTTTGATCACCTCGGCTCCCTGGTCGCTCAGCAGCATGCCCAACAAGGGGCCGGGAATGTACTGGCCAAAATCCAAGACCTTTAAGCCGACCAACGCACCCTGTGCCTGGTTGTTCTCTGTTGTAGTCATAATGATGAGCCCTCTATTATTTCCGTCGTATTTATTATTATGTTAGGCGTGGGAATCGTAGCAACGGCCCAGCCGACCGTCAACCATATCTATCGATTAGCTAAACCGCCCGACGATCAATCTTGACCGCTCTGCCAGTCTTGGCGGATTCAATCACCGCTGAGTTGACTTCCGTGGAACGTAGGCCGTCAGTGCCAGTGGCGGCGGGTTCTCGGTCTTCTTTTAAGGCTGAATGGAAATCGGATAGCTCGGCGACGAAGTTGGCCAGGTAGTCGTATTCAAATTCTTGGGTTTGGTTGACCGTTTCGCTGACCACCTCCAGGGAACCCATGCGGGCTTCCCAGACGGTGGCAGTGCCAGTGAACCGACCATCGGTGCCGTAGACGGTGAAGTTATTCAGTGTGTCTGGCAGCATCCGCCCGCAGCTGACGTTGGCGATGGTGCCGTCTTCCAACCGCAAGGCCATACTGGCGATGTGCTCCAGGGGCCCGGCATCGGTCTGGCCGTCGGTCATGGCCACCACCTCGGTGATTTCCAGGCCAGTGACAAACCGCATCAGGTCGAACACATGTACGCCCAGACCCATGATCACCGAGCCGCCGCCCATGGCGATCGGGTCTTCCCACCAGCCGCGTAGGCCAGTGCGGGGAAGGTGTTCCGGTTCGCCGCGCTCGCCGCGTCCCCAGTGTCCCTGGAGCAGGCGTACGCGCCCCAGCTTGCCCTGGGATACCAGGTCTTGGGCCAGCTGGTGAGCAGGATGGAACCTCAGTTCAAACCCCAGGCCCAGCTTCACCCCGTTATCACGGCAGACCTGGATCATGGCCGCGGCATCATCCACGGAGGTTGCCATCGGCTTCTCGGATAAGACGTGTTTGCCGGCGTTCGCAACTTTGATGGTGTGCTCAAGATGCATGGCATTTGGCGAGGCCACAAATACCGCGTCAATCCTCGAATCGGCCAGCAGGTCGTCGATATTGGAATAACCTACCTGCGCTCCGTGGTTCTCGGCGAAGGCATCTGCCCGGCCTTGATCACGACTCAATACCGCTATCAACTCGGAATCCGGTGTGCTCCCGATTGCCGGAGCCACTTTCTGCTGCGGGTGCATCCCCGCGCCGATGATTGCCCAACCTAATGCCACTATCGGCCTCCTGAGTTATGACCCGGAAGATCGACTAGAAAGTCGATTTGAACCAGGGTCTATTGATGAGCGTATTACGTATTGTGTAAAGCTGAGAGGCCACTATAATACCGCCAACGCCAGACGGATTACAGCAGGCAGGATCCGATAGTCAGGCATGGGTTTAGGAGAGATTCGTATGGTTTCGATATTGGAGAAGGCGCAGTTGATAAAAGCTGAGTCTGCCAGAATGGGCGAATTTCTAAAGAAATTGTCGCCAGAGGCCTGGTCAACTCAGAGCGCCTGCGACGCATGGCAAGTGCGGGATGTGATTGCCCATTTAACGGGCGGTGTAGATCGGTTCGCACCAAATATCGTTCGGGGTGCCGGAGGTGACGGCTCTGCCCCGGAAGGGGCTCCACCCGCAGGTGTGGGCGATATGGACGCTCGTTTGAGGGCTAATGCCCAGGTGGCCATCGACTTCCGAGAGAGCTTGGGCGACGACCTGGTGAAAAAATTTAACGAAAACTGTGCCAAGCTGAATGATGCCCTGGCGGGATTGGAAGAGGTCGATAGCGACAAGCCCTGCTACCACCCGGCCGGAACGATCTCCGTTGAAACCTACCTGAATCTGCGTCTAGTCGAGTTGATAGTACACGAGTGGGACTGCCGCTCCAGACTGGAAGCCGCGCCGGTGCTGTCAGCGGAAGCCCTTCCTTCGATACTGGAGATGTTCCCGGTGTTTGTGGTTGGCCGTTTGTTCGACCCGGGCGTCAATATCGCCTCACCTACCCGCTTCAGGTTCGAGCTGACTGGAGCCGGGGCCGAGAGTTACGACATCGTCGCCGGAGGCGGCAATAAAGCCATCATGGAGCTGGCCAGCGATAAACGGCCCGACGCAATCATCGGCTGTGATACCCAGACATTTGTGCTGCTGGTGTACGGTCGGGTAACCCTTGAAGACCAGATCGCCGGTGGTCACATCTTTGTGTCCAGAGATACCACCGGAGTCACCGCTCAGTTCGGAAAATAGCGGGTTAGACTGCTTCGATAAGAACAGAGCTTCCAGAAGAAACGCTTTTCAACACGGTGGAGTCACCCTTTATCTTTCCGATGACGGTGACTTCACTGGCAGGCCTGATCTCGTCACCCTGACTGGCTGGAGTCGGCCCGAAGAACAGGCAGAACGCGCCGCCCGGAGGCCAGTAGCCCAGGTCTCCAAGCTCCACCACTTCATGCGGGTCTTCCAACTCGCCTTCAACTGGGATTCGGAAATAGATCTCGTCGCCCCAGGTGCTGCCCCGCTCTTCGATTGATAGTGCGTCCCAAACTGCAGAAGCGGTCTTTGAATCATTCAACTCGGCTTCAACCACCACACTACCGGCGGTGATGCGTATATCTCTTGCCATCTAGTCCTTCTAAATGCGGTCTTTTAGTCCAGTTGGGTGGCGAACCGCTCTGGGGCGTATCCCTGAACTGAGAGGGTGGTCTCGCCGGTGGTCATCAGGTCGGCTACTGACTTGCCGATTCCGGGGGCCAACAGGATTCCCTTCTTGCCGGCGCCGGTGGCAAGGTAGACGTTCTCCCAACCAGGAGCTTGTCCCAACACCGGCAGCCAGTCGGGGGTGACCGGACGCAGACAGGCGGTGTGCAGAGCCAATTCAGCGGTTTCCAACTCAGGGAACACCCGCCCAAGTCGTTTCCGAATCAGCTTGGCTACATCTTCTGACAGGTTCAGGTCAAAGCCCTTCCAGTCTTCTGTTGTGCCGCACCAATTTAAACCGGTCAGCTTGGGGTAGATGGCGGCTCCGGCTCCAGAGATGTCATATTCGATGGGAGGCCCGTCCAGCTTCAACCGGAGGATCTCACCCTTGAGTGGGTCTACTGGGATGTAAGTTCCGAGCCAGGACTCGGCCCGGCGCGACCATGGCCCCAGGGCCATCACCACCTGGCCGCAGGATATCTCGCCGTCTTCCAGGATGACGCGGTCAATCTTGCCACCGCTACCTTCCAGACTGCGCACATTGCCTTCGCGGACTGTAGAACCGGCCATGTTGCCTGCGGCAGCAGCAAAAGCGTTGGTCAGCTTGTTGCTGTCGGCGGCGGTGTTGCCGTAGTCGTACATGCCACCCATGATCTCGCGGGAGATCCTCGGTTCAAGCTTGGCCACCTCGTCGGGTTCCAGCCATCTGGCGTTGAACCCTTCTGCAGCGTCGATGCGAGTTGCCGACTCCTTGAGTCCTGCGACCTCTGATTCTTCCAAGGCCAGGTCAATCTTGGCCACGGTACGGTGCTGGTAGTCGATGCCCGTCGACTGTACTAGGCCTTCGTATATCTCACCGTGAAGTTCATAGCACTCCCAGGCAAAGCTGCCCAACGGCCCGGGGATGCCTATGCCGGTGAGGGGGTTCAGGCCACCAGCGGCGTTTCCGGAGGCCTGGTTTCCCAGTCCGGCACGCTCCACGATTGTTGACTTTACCCCTGATTGGGCTAGGTAGTAGGCCACGGCGCAGCCTGCCGCCCCGCCACCGATGATTACTACGTCTGCTGTTTCAGCCATGATATCTCCCTGTTGGTTGATTCTGGATGTACGTGGCGAACGGTCGCCACGGGGTCTAGAATGGATTCAGATTTAGGAGGTTCCCATGCCCATATATGAGTACTACTGCGCTGGTTGCGCCTTGGATTTTGAAGTGATGCGTCCGGTCACCCAGTCCGATGATCCCGCCGATTGCAAGCAATGCGGTAAACCGGCCGAGCGCCAACTGTCCAATTTTGCCTTCAAATCCAACACTTTTACAGCCCCTAAGTTCAAAGCCTCGCTGGAAAAGCCCCTTCGGTCTCGGGACCAAACCCCTGCTGAAGATTCCAAGTAGATTGACGTTTGGTTTGGTCGTTTAGGCGTTCCCGCCTGGGATCTCTCCAGTGTCTTCAGTCGAATTCCCGTTCGAGTTGTTGGCTATGGCTCTGGCTTCCCCGCAGATGATGCAGGGACAGGCAGCACGTAACACCTTATAGGTGTAGATGCCGGTGTAATGGGCGTCGGTCCACAGGAATTGCACCCCGTATTTTCCGGCAGGCATCTGGTCAACTGCTTTAACGTCCTGGGGCACGGTGTCAGGGTCAAGTGTGCGTTTGCCGCTCATCTCGTCCACGCAGTTGGCACACGGACACCTGAGCCGTAGATACCGATGAGGAAACGGACTCCGGTGGGCGTCCTCCCACAGAATCACCACGGCGTCGTCTTCCAGATTTATGGCGTCGGGCAGGATTATTTGTTCCATTGTCTATCTCTATCGTCCCGTATTTTGATCAAGCGAACCGGATCAAAATACGGGGCAAGTCGGTTATTGGGTCGGGCCCTGGACCTCGTTCAGGCGGGCCGGACGGGGCATCTCGTCTGGGTCTGTAGGTATCTCTATGATGCTGGGCTTGCCGCAGTTAAGGGCTTCGATCATGGCGTTGCCAATGTCCTCTGGGCGATCCACGTAGAACCCGGCACCGCCGAAGATCTCCGCATATTTGTCGTAGCGGGGGTTGGTGACGTCCGCGCCCACGTAACGCTCATCGAAGGCGTACCGTTGGTAGGCTTTCTCCGAACCCCAGATGCCGTTGTTCATGACCACGGTCACCACCGGCAGGTTGTTTTCCACCAATGTGGAGAACTCCTGAGCATTGAACAGGAAACCACCGTCGCCGTTGAAGTTGATCACCGGCCGGTCTGGCGCGGCGAATTTGGCGCCGATGGACGCCGGGAAGCTGAAGCCCAACCCGCCCAGGTCCAGGGAGGTTATCAGGCTGCGAGGCTCGTAATAATTCAACCGGTCCTGGCCGTAGTTGGGGGCCAACCCGGCGTCAAGAGCAATGATGGCATTTCGGGGTATGACCTTCCTCAGTTCCGCGTAGACCTTCTGGGGCTTCATGGGCATGTCAGTGTCCTTGCCCTCATCGTCGAGACGGTTGGTGCGCCTGGCGGCCAGGTCACCGATCTCAGAGACCCACCGCGCGTTGGGCTTGGGTTCGCCCTCTCGGACCTTCTCCAAGAGGCCTTCCATGACGGCCTTGGCATCGCCTTCGATTCCCACGGTGATCGGGTAGTTGCGCCCGATCTCCTGCGGGTCGATCTCGATCTGGACGATCTTGGCGTCGGCCGGTATGAACCGGTTGTCATAGAAAGTGGTCGATTGGCTGAGTCGGGTGCCCACAGCCAAGATTGTGTCGGCCTGGCGCACCGCTTCGATGCCTTCTAGGGAACCCAACCGGCCAAGGTGGCCCAGGTAATTGGGATGGTCGTTGGGTACTGCATCGGCCCGGCCGTAGGACGTGACGATGGCTGCGCCGGTCAGTTCAGCCATACGGCAGACTTCTTCACCGGCGTCGCTCCACTGGACTCCGCCGCCGGCCAGGATGACCGGACGCTGAGCCGCGGAAAGGACCGCTGCTGCCTTGTCGATCAGGTCACGGTCTCCCCTGGACCGGGTCTGGCCGGGGCGATAGGCGTCGGGTGTCATGAGGTCTAGGTCGATCTCCGCGCCGGGGAGCAGGTCGCGGGGGATGTCTATCATCACCGGACCCATCTTTCCGGATGTGGCTACGCGGAAGGCGTGACGCAGGGCCTCGGGCAGTACTTCGATCTTGTTGATGGCAAAAGCAGCTTTGGTGATTGGCTTGAAGAGGGCCACCTGGTCGAACTCCTGAGTGGAGGCCCGGTTTTGATGGTTCCTGGAGGCGGATGGCGCCAGCACGACCACGGGTGAGTGGGCAACAAAGGCCGAGCCGATGCCGTAGGTCAGATTCAATACTCCAGGGCCGTTGGTCACCAAGCAGACGCTGGGTTTGCCGGATATGCGGCTGTAGCCGTCGGCCATCAACGCGGCGCCCTGTTCGTGCCGGGTGCCGATAAATTTGATGTCGTCTCGGTCATAGAGAGGGTCCAAGATATCCAGGAAGGACGAGCCCACGATGCCGAATATGTGGGATACACCCTCCTGTTTCAGCATCTCGATTACAGCAACGCCTGCATTCATCTTTACCAAATCAAATACCTCCTCAGGTACGGTCGCTTCCAAGTTGCCGCCGATACAAAACTTCGATATCGACAGAGGTCTTTACGTCGTTATTGATTCACGCCTGGGCGTCGTTCAGAGTTTACCATAAGCAACGGCAATATCAGCCCAAATTGACTGGCCGTCACCCCTAACCGTAAAATCTGAGAGCGAATCAAATGATCGATCAACCCCTTCCCTTTAGTGGGGAAGGTTAATATCTGGGAGGAATGATGGAATACGAACACGTTTCTGTAGAGAACGAAGACGGTGTGGCGATCATCAGGCTGAACCGCCCCGAGGTTCTGAACGCGATGAACCACGTTTTGAACACAAACCTGCACGACGCGATGGTTGCGGCCAACGCCGATGACGATATTGGCTGTATCGTGCTCACAGGCACCGGAGAGAAGGCATTTTCTGCCGGTGGTGACATCCACGAACAGCGAGAAGACGCAAAGAACCGTACCGAAGAGGAGCGAGACAGCCGTCAGGCAGAGCATGCCCGCTGGATCTATGAGTTGTCGGCCTCCCCGAAACCGGTCGTCGGCATGATGAACGGCCTGGCCTACGGCGGTGGCGCGGTGCTGGCCTCTTGTCTCGATATCCGGATCGGCTGTGAAAACACCAAGTTCCGCTTTCTTGCCGCGGCCTACGGTCGCATCAACTGCACCTGGACATTGCCCAACCAAGTTGGGTGGCCCAAAGCCAAAGAACTGCTGTTCACCGCCCGAGTGGTTGAAGCCGAAGAGGCCTTCCAGATTGGCCTGTTGAACCACCTGGTCCCCGCCAGTGAACTGCGGGCGAAGACCATGGAAGTCGCCAAGTTGATCGCCAGCAACCACCGGAGCTCAGTACAGGCCATCAAGGGACTACTGCTCCAGGACATGACCAAGGGCCTGGAAGACCAGTTCGTCAACGAGAAAAACTACACCACCAACGTGGTCAAAGGCTTTGGCGTAGAAGAAGCCTTCCCAGAATTCCTATCCAGAAAAGGCCGCTAACCCCTCAAGTTATTAGAACAAGTCCCCTCCCACCACTTGTGGGGGAGGGTTAGGGTGGGGGCGACTCTCCCCTACAACCAAACCTCAACACAACAGACACCCACCCAAACCATAAGAGGCCAATTTGATCCCCTGGATACTCCTAGGCACCGCACAAACCTCAAGAAACGGAGAACAACTCCGTCTGTACCAACGCGACACCGAGTTCTCGATCAAGGCAGACAGCCAGGAACTCATGAACAGCCAGGTACACGGGTCGGAAGATGCCCTGGCCAAACTCGCCTGTGAGAAGATCACCAACTATCCCGACGTGCGGGTTCTGGTCGGTGGACTGGGTTTGGGGTACACCCTGAGGGCTGCCCTGAACGAGCTGAAACGAGATGCGGAAGTGGTGGTCGCCGAGATTGTCCCCGAGGTGCTGGAGTGGAACCAGAAGTTCCTCGGCCATCTGGCAGAACATCCCCTGGAAGATGGCCGAGTCAAGGTCCAACTGGAAGATGTCGCCGAAGTGATCAAGGCTGGCAGAAATGACTACAACGCCATCATGCTAGACGTGGACAATGGGCCGCAGGCGATGTTTCAAGAGGGCAACGACTGGATCTACACCAACAACGGGCTGCAGACATCGTTCGACGCTCTGCGACCCAAGGGCGTGCTTTCGATCTGGTCCACAGATCCAGACCCGGCATTCACCAAAAGGCTGATACGGACCGGGTTCAAAGCGGAAGAGGTCAAAGTCCGAGCCCGCAGCGGCCGTAAGGGCGGCGGCCACTACTTCGTCTGGGTTGCCACGCGGCCCTAGCCCCTAGCCGCTGAGCGTCCCCTTGGTGCTGGGAATCGCAGAAGGGGCGCGGGGGTCCGGTTCCAGGGCGTCGCGCAGTGACCTGGCCAGGGCTTTGCAGAGAGCTTCTGCCTTGTGGTGGGGGCTTACTCCGGTCATTATCTGGGCATGCAGGTTGATCTTCCCTTCCAGGGCAAACGACTCAAAGAAGTGCTTCACCAACGCCCCAGGCAAGGTCTCCACCATGATCTCGTCCAGGGTAGTTTCGATCACGGCGTAACCACGGCCGCTACAGTCCAGCGCCACCATGGCTAGCGTTTCGTCAAGCGGAACAATGGCGTTGCCCATGCGGCGGATACCTCTGGCCTCACCCAGAGCCTCGTTGAAGGCTCTTCCCAAGGTGATCGCAACATCCTCCACCAGGTGGTGCCAGCCGACGTGTACGTCGCCCTTGGCTTTCAGGTCTATGTCGATCAACCCGTGACGGGATATCTGACTGACCATATGGTCCAAGAACCCGTTGCCCGTGTCCACGTCGTAGACACCCGTGCCGTCCAGGTTCATGGTTAATTTGATATCTGTCTCGCCGGTCTTGCGCTCGATGGTCGCAGTTCGGCTTGTTGCCTGTTCCTCAGGTGGCATCACTCCCTCCTCACCGATTAGCTGTGTGATCTAAGCACACAGCTCCCTAAATGCTTCCACAACCGCGTCGGTCTCATGGGGCAGGCCGATGCTGGTTCTGATGAAATTCTTTAATCGTCCGCTGTTCCAGTAGCGCAGGAATATCCCAAGACTGCATAGGCCGTCAAAAATCTCCTGGCCACGTCCTTCTGGAACTTCACACAGGATGAAGTTGGCCCGTGACGGCCACGGCGTCAGGTTGGGCACGTCTTGCAGCATCTGTATCATCCGGTCGCGCTCAGCCACGATCTCGGTCACCCTTTCCAGTAGTCCGGGCGTATCTTCCAGAGACGTTGTAAGCGCGACTTCCGCTGCCAAGTTCACGTTGTATGGCGGTTTCATGGCCATCATGGTGGCGGCCAAACTGGGGTCCATAGCGCCGACGCCGATGCGCAGTCCGGCTAGTCCAGCCCACTTGCTGAATGTTCGCAGCACCACCAGGTTCTGGTACTCGTCCAGCAGTGGGATGGCGGTGTCCCCGCAGAACTCGAAGTAGGCCTCGTCCATCACCACCACTAGACCCGTATCCAGCAGGGCGCGGGTCTGAGCCTCTGGCACGATGTTGCCGGTGGGGTTGTTGGGCGAGGTCAAGAAGATGATCTTGCTCTTGGGGGTGATGGCCGCCTTCATGGCTTCCAGGTCGATCTCAAAGTTCTCGTCCCGTTCCACTGCGATGGCTTCACCGCCGCAGATACCGGCCGAGATTGAATACATGCCAAAGGTCGGCGTCGGGATGATGACGTTGTCGCCGATGCCGACGTACATCCGAAGTAGCAGGTCGATCAACTCATCACTGCCGTTACCGGCAACGATCTTTTCCGGTTCAACGTTCAAGTAGCCCGAAAGCACCCGACGCAAGTTCCGCTGGCCGGGGTCGGGGTAGTAGTTGTAGTTCTTGTAGTTGCCCAGCGCCGATGCCACCTTGGGGGACGGCCCGTAAGGGTTCTCATTGCCGTTCAGTCGGATGATCTTGTCAGGAGCGATACCCGCTCGT
>MDTC01213207.1_pt1 | contig 13190 bp, 14 predicted proteins | sample 811181 | NCBI WGS metagenome assembly MDTC01 (sample SAMN05326644, study PRJNA326480) | marine metagenome | isolation source: seawater | place: Pacific Ocean: North | collected 2011 | reverse complement strand
GTCCGGTCGAACCACAACCCATTCAAGCTTCTTGTCGTTTTGGCCAACAACAGTGCGTAAAAAGTCTGCCGCCTCCTCGTTGTCCACATGAGGAGGCAGCAGAAGACGCAGAAGCCCAATGACACACCTTTGGCCAAATGATATCGGTTCTTCAAGATCACGATTGCTGTTGCCAGCCGTGTTCATGAGCACAAACTTTCTTGGCTTTTCTGCCTTGTTTTCTTTGATGGCATTGCACAATCGTCGAGTGGCATCGGTCACAAGACTCCGTGGGTGACCAAAAACCCCTTTCCAGGTCAAGTTGTGCCCTAAACATGATGCCACTGCTGTGCAACCTCTGACATGCTGGGTCATCTCAGCATCGGTAAGGTCCAGGATGCTTGCATGGATTATGGACAAGTGATCGTGATTCTTGATGACTTCAGGCAGACTCTCAGGCGATCGCACAATCACCCTTACATTTTGTCCACGCTCGAGTAATTGTTCCACCAACAATCGTCCCGTCGCTCCACTCGCTCCAACGATAAGAACCGTCATATTCTTTATTTTTCTCTTGTTGTTAACACTCTACAAAGTTGATTCAATTCGAAATTGGTAGGATGCTCAAAAGACTATTCCAATATTTTCTGTGAATGAACATCACTGATTCAGGGATGTCGAGTAGTTTCCTTTCTTTAGCAAAGACGTTTGAGTAGAAGGCAGGAATCTGATTGAATCATTCGAGAAGGTAGAACTGAAAAAGACATCCAGGATTTTTTTTACGACAATTTCTCGTTTTCGTTCCCAGACGATTTCAATGGATCCGCAGTGAGAGAATCCTGAGGCTTAGGTGTGATCGCTTTCTCCTTAAGCGGTCAAAAGTTCGACCGTATCTGCAAGCCTGATTTCTCCGTCCTCGATCACCTTTGCCGTAATCCCTCCATGCCCCCGCATCGTGTTGTAGCCTCCAGGACCAAGGTTTTCTTCCATAAGGCTGCAGGGGGCACAAATGCCGGTGGTTTCCAAAACCACATCTCCAATTCTGAATTGCTGTTGTTTCAGCGAAAGGAGGTTGATTCCTGAGATGACGAGATTACGCCGGGTCAGTTTCGGATCGATTTCCATACGCCCCAGAATGCCTGCAACTACATCCAGATGTTCCTTCTGGATCAGCGTCACCTGTCTTTTTCCTGAAATGCTTCCCTGGAAGTGATCTCCCTTCAAGCCTTTCCCCTTCTCCACCGAAACTTTTTCCAATACGGTCATTTCTGATTTCTTTTTCGATCGTATGCCGATCCACTCGACTTTTCCTGTTTGGGGAATGACACGCAAAAGCTCTTTCACTGCGGTTTCGTTATAAGACATTACCATTTAGAGGTGATACGGTTCTTTTTTTTCAGGAATTCTTCTTTTGAAATCGTTCCTTGTTCGAGCAATTCCTGGAGCAATTTGAGACTTTCCAAATCTTCTTTTTCATCCCTCAGAAGTCTTTTTTTGATGTAATTGTAGGCAAGAATGATCATCAGGAAGATCAAGAATGGAAATGCCAGATACTCCACTAAAAAAGAATTCTGGGGCCCCGATTCAAAATAGTATTGAAAAGTATCCTGATTCATCTTGAGTGTATTCCTTTCATTGTTCTCGGAGGACGTTTCTCAGAAAAAGCATCATAAAACATCTAGGGTCGTCTGGAAATTCTGCCATGGTACCAAAGGATTCCATTCAGTAGAGATTTCCTCCCTCCCACATTCTGATTTCTTTCTGGTTTTTGGTTTTCAATTTTCTTTCCAACTCGGACCTCCTTTCCAAGAGATGGTTGAATTGTGCATCACATCCAGTAATCGGTGCAGGATACTCTCCAATCTCTCTATTGACTCTTCTCAGTTCTTCAGTGAGATCTTCTGTATTTTCAGACTTCATTTTTTTCTCATGAATCCTCAAGACTCCTCTGTCTCTCCAGGATTTCGACTCATCTGAACGGCAAGGATCCCCGCCATGATGATGGCAACACCTATGCCGTCTTGGAGGGTCAAGGGTTCGGCCAGGATCAGGGCTGCAACGAGGACACCAAAAAAGGGATTGAGGAAATGGAAGGCTGAGGCTCGAACCGGTCCGATCCGGCCCACCAGGAAAAACCAGATCAATGTCGCCAACAGTCCTGGAGCCAAGACCGTGTAAAAAAAGGCAATGATGAAGCTGATGCTCCATTCGATGGTCCAGGTTTCAAAAAAAAGAGTGAAGGGGAAGAGGGTCACGCAGCCAACGAGCATCTGAAGTCCGACGAGCATCATCACATTTTTGTTTCCGCTCATCATCCTGCTCACCCAAAGCGTTGCTCCAGCCAGTGCCGCTGCCCCGATCACACAAAGCCCCATTCCAAAAAGGGCGCTGTTGCCGCTTTGCCTTTGGATCATGATGAGGACCACCCCGCCAAAACCTGCAACCAGGCCCAAAAGCCCCATCATCCGTGTCTTTTCTCCGAGGAAGACCCAGCAGAAAACGGCCACGAGCAAGGGCAGCATACTCGCAATGATCGCCGCCAATCCGGCTTCGATCCACTGCATGGCAATGAAATTCAATCCCAGATAAAGAGCATTCTGGCAAATGCCGATGATGACCACCCCACTCCATTCCTTGCGTTCAAATTCGATTTTCTGGCCCATCATCCGGGCCAGTGCGATGCCCAAAAGGCCTGAAATCAGAAACCGAATCGAAAGCACCATCACCGGTGGCGCCGAGGTAACAAGAATCCGTGCCGAGGTGAAGGCGCTGGACCAGATCAGCGAGAAGCTAACCCCCATCAGCAGGGAACGAAAATCCATGGGATTGGCCTTGGATGATTTCAAAAATGGAACATGTTAATTTAAAGCTTATGAACCTTGAGGAGAGCATCAATATCTCTACCTAGATCCCTGAAGCCCCTCATCATGAGCGAGCCGTCATAGAACTTCAAACCCTGAAGATGATGAATAGATAAGCTGATTTAGGGACTACGTTCAGATTTCCCTTGTGATGTCTTTTCTGGACTTGTCGGAAATCACCGGTTTGTTGTTTCCTCGGTGACAGGTTTGGGTTGATTGAGGTATCCCCCCCTGGCCAGATAAACCGCCATGACGACAAAATAGAATAGTGTGAGTCCCAATCCTCCAAAGAGTTTATAGCTGACCCAGAAATCGAGGCTGAACTGAAAAGCAACGATCAGGTTGAGCAAACCGGCCAGAAAAAACCCCATGGCCCAGCCCAGAGAAAGATTGATCCAGACATGTTCCGGAAGCTGAATTTTACTTCCAAGCATCCTCCTGAGCAGATTTTCTTTGCTGAAGAAATGAAATCCCAACAACGCCAGAGAAAAGATCCAGTTGACAATGGTGGGCTTCCAAAACAGGAATTCCTCATTGCGGAAGATCACGGTCGCCCCGCCAAGTAGAATGGCAGACCAGAAGATGATCTGGGTCTGTCTGGAAACCTTTCTCGTTGTCCAATATTCAAATGCCAGCTGGAGACAGATCCCGCCCATCAAGAAAAAGGTTGCAGCAAAAATATCACGCGTCCAAAAATAAACTCCTCCAAACAAGGCAATCGGAATGAATTCAATCAGTTGTTTCATTAAGTCCTACTAGGTCTATACTTGAAAATGTTGTGGAAAAGAAGAATGACATGAATTTCCTGAAACAGCTATCCTTGCCCCGACGGACCTGAAAATTCATACCGAACAACTTTGAACTCCATCTCCATCAAATCCAATTTTCTCCTCCAGGGAAGAATCGGAGCCGGAATGTTTCTGATTTCTTCGGCGGCATTGATGTATGAAATCAGCCTTTCACGGTTGCTCGCGATCCAGATGTGGCATCATTATGCGTTTCTGATCATCAGCGGAGCCCTGCTCGGTTACGGAGCCGCGGGAGCTTTTCGTCTTTCATGCTCCCTGGAGATTCCCCCGTTTCTGCCGGCATTCGGTTTTTCGCTGGTTCTGATCCCGCTTTTCTTACTGGCGGGTCTTCTGCCCTTCGACCCGGCCCTGCTGGCCCTGGATCCCTGGCACGGCGGTTGGCTGCTGCTTTATTTTCTGATGCTCTCTGTACCATTTTTCCTGGCGGGTCTGAGCCTGAACCTGCTGTTGGAACGTCACACCGAACACTCGTATTTTCTTTATGCAGGGGACCTGCTGGGAGCGGCATTCGGCTGCACCATTTTTTTCATGGTGGCTCCAAACCTGAAAGAAATCGAATGGCTGGCTGTCCCATGCCTGTTGGCCCTGGCCGGAGGACTCTGCCTGGCCAAGGGTTATAAACTGCGGCTGACGATTTCAGCTTCCGTGGTCTTGATGCTCTATGCCTGTCTCGGTCCCTGGAATGCAGAAATCCAGTTCAGTCCCTACAAAGACCTCCCCCTTGCATTGCAGCATCCGCAGAGCAAACTGCTGGAAACACGCCACGATGCTTCACTGCGGATCGACCGGCTGGAAACCCCGCTTGCACGCTTTGCACCCGGAATGAGTCTAGAATTCCAGGGTCACCTCCCGCATCAGAAGGGGTTGACGCTGGACGGCGACCGTCTCACCGGATTCGCCGTTTGGAAGGGGGAATCGCTTGGTGAGTATCTGCATTACCTTCCTGAATGGGGGCTTTATTATGAGCAGTCTCCACCAGACAAGGTGCTTGTCCTGGAAACCCTTTCCGGACAGCAGGCTTTGCTCGCCAAAGAAGCTGGGACCGCTTCGGTTATGGTGCAAACAGCTCACCCTCTGGTTGCCGAAGCCCTCAGCGAAGACGCAGCTTTTCCAAACATCCGCATTGAAGCCGTAGGCTCAAGAACACTGCTGGCGAGAACCGATCAGCGGTTTGACCGGATCCTGGTCTCGATTGAAAACTCTGCTCCGGTCGGCAGCACTGGCATGAATCCGTTGAATACCGATCCGTTGATGACGGAAGAGGGGATCAAGGCCCTAATCGATCATCTGGCACCGGAAGGTTGGCTTTCCTTGCATCGCTTCCTGCTGCCTCCTCCGCGCGGGGAATTGAGAATGCTGGCCACGGTCATCAAGGCCTTGCAATCAAGAGGATGGAATCCGGAAACCCGAATCGGTCTGTTCCGGACCCTGAGCACACTGATGCTCTTTGTTTCAGAAAAACCCTGGAGCATGGAAGATCGCCATCGGTTCCAGAGTTTTTGTAACCTACGCGGATATGCTCCTGTTTTTTATCCGGGTATGACTGAATCTGAAAGAAACACCAACATCCGCCTGCCTGAACCGGTCTATGCCCTGGCCTTTCAGCCGCTGCTCCGGAACCCGGATCTGTTTCATGCAGAGACTCCTTTCGACCTCAAACCCGTTTTGGACGACCGGCCTTATTTCGACCTGTTCCTGAAATGGCCGCGGTTGCAGGAAATCCGGCAAAGCCTTGGAGGTAAATGGGAAGGGCTTGCTGAAGCAGGCCTCCTGGTCCCCCTCCTTTTTTTGGCCCTTTGCCTGATCTCCATCGTGTTCATCGTCATTCCGATGCTTCCTCATCTTGGACAAATCAAAGACCAGGCTCCGTTGATGATTTATTTCTTCAGCATCGGCCTGGCCTTCATGATGGTGGAAATCGCTTTACTGGAAAAACTAACGCTGTTTCTGGGGCAGCCGGTCTATTCCTTTGCCCTGATCCTTGGAGGACTGCTGACCGCATCGGGAATCGGATCCTTCCTCAGCCGTGAAAGCACGAGACGGAAAATCCGGTTTGTGTTCCTGATCCTGATGATCGTACTGTTCATTTTTTCCATGATGCTGCCTCAGTGGCTCGAGTTGTGGTCTGGAAATGCATGGGGATTCCGGCTTTTGCTGGCAACGCTGCTGGTGACCCTTTCTGGAATGCTGATGGGGTCCCCCTTTCCTTCCGGACTTAAACATCTGGGATTGCAAAGTGAAGCCGTAGACCGGAGGATCCCGATTGCACTGGCCTGGGGCTGCAACGCATTCGCCTCGGTCACCGGGGCTGCAGGGGCCCTCTGGATCGCACAAGCGTTTGGGCAGTCATTTCTATTTCTGACCGGTGCGTTTTTTTATGGGATGGCGCTCTTGGTTTTTGAATACCAGCGTCGCTGAAACACTTCATTACTGCTGGGCCTTACCGACCATCGGCACGAACCGGACCTGTCCGTGCTGGGAAGTGATTGTCTTCCCCATTGCCCCTTTTTCGATGAGGGTCATGTTCTGGTAGTATCGAACGTTCCCAAGGGGAAGGATCAGTTTTCCACCGGGTTTCAGCTGTTTCAGCAGCGGAGGGGGGACATGGTTTGCGGCAGCGGTGATGATAATGCGGTCAAACGGTGCTTGCTTCTTCCAGCCGTAATAACCATCCCCCTGACGGACCTGCACCCGATACCCCAGTTTGCGCAGACGGGTTTTCACTTCACGGGCCAGGTTGGGACGGATCTCCATGGAAAAGGTGCGTGCTCCCAGATCTGCCAGCACTGCCGCCTGGTAACCTGAGCCGGTCCCGATCTCCAGGATCTTCATCCCTTTTTTGATTTCCAGCAGTTGAGACATCCAGGCCACCACGTAGGGTTGACTGATCGTCTGCCCCTCGCCGATCGGAAGCGGACGGTCGGCATATGCCAGCTTACGGATGTGCTTCGGAACAAATTCATGACGTGGAACACGTTTCATCACCTTCAATACCGAAGGAGTCCAGATCCCCCTCGGCATCAGATCCATCAACACCATCTGGGTCCGTTTCGCCTCCCAGTCGACTGCCTCAACCTCCTTCCAGGGATTGAGCAGTTGCAGTCCGAAAAAAAAGAGGATCAGGATACGTTTCAAAACGTTTTTACTCCAGATTGCCATTTTTCCCCTTCCAGGATTTCTGAGGACTCGGTTCCATGCAACAAACCAAGGGCTAAAGGGACACATTCATCTCAATCGGAAAATTCTTGCACTCAGGTCAATCTTATAAAGAGTCGGAAATTTCATTACTTGACCAAGAGCAGAATCCATTTTAAAAAACACCACAATCTTCATCCTTAATTCAAAACCTCCTGAATCTCAAGTTGCTAACTCAGGTTGTAAATCTCAAAACCAAACTCAACCTTGGATCTTTGACAGGACCAAATCACAACTTGACTTTCCTTCAGTTCATGCCTAGGTTCGGCAGACCATATGATTTTCTGATATTTAAATATAATAAGTGATGTTCGCCTGGAGCGAAAAAAACTAGCCCAAGACGGGGGAACTGGTTAATTTACAAAAAACTTTAGTCACCATCATGGTTTTGAATTCAGACGGGAGCGCCCATGAAAGACCAGAAAATGGACAACATCCATCATTTTGCACACGAATTTGCCTTTGAAGACCTCAAGGACAAAACCGGGGTGGACCGTGCTCATCACTCCAGACCACACCGTACCCGGGACGGACAAAACGCGCAGATGAAAAAGCAGATTGCAGACCTGGCAAAGCGGGTGTCACGGCTCGAAAAACTCCTTGAATCCAAAACCTGAATTCCTAAACGGGTTTCTCAAGATCGAGTCAGTTGGAATAGTATGCCCTTTTTACAGCGTATTTTCATTTAAACCCTCCGAGCTCAAATAAGTATCTCCAATGGCTGAAGCTTCCCTGCAAAACACTTCCGGGCTGAATCCCCAAAGGCCTGGGTTTTTGGAAACTTCAAGAAACGATGCCTGGTGGGTGGGTCCCCTGTTCACCGCATTGGGCCTGTTGGCTTTCGTCGTCTATTCGACCTGGGCCGCATTTCAGAACGAACATTATCAATGGGGTCCTTATCTTTCCCCCTTCTATTCACCTCTTTTGGAATTCGACTGGTGGCCTCTTTCCCCGGCATTTTTGATCCTTTGGGCTCCTGCAGGGTTCCGGCTCACCTGTTACTACTACCGTAAGGCCTACTACAGGGCTTTGTTTCTGACTCCCTCTGCATGTGCCGTGGGGGGAAAACAACAGAACTACCGGGGGGAGCGTTTTTTTTTGCTGTTTCAAAACCTGCACCGTTATTTCCTCTACCTGGCACTCGTCTTCTGCGTGATTCTGGGCTATGACGCCGTGATTTCCTTTTCCTTTGAAGACGGGCCAGGAATTGGAATCGGGAGCATCGTGATGACCCTTAACGTTATTTTTTTGACGGGTTTCACTTCTGGCTGCAACTCGCTTAGGCATCTGGTGGGAGGAAACGTCAATTGCTACTCCTGTACCAGTTTTGGCAAAGAACGCCACCAGGCCTGGAAATTCGTGAGTTTCTTCAACCTTCACCACATGCAGTGGGCCTGGATCAGCCTCTTCTGGGTAGGCTTCACCGATGTATACGTCCGCCTCGTTTCCATGGGCATCATCACCGATTACCGGATCCTCTGAATGGACTCCTTTGAAATCAAGGAACACGACGTCCTCGTCATCGGGGCCGGTGGTGCTGGGCTACGTGCCTCGATCGAGGCTTCGGCCCAGGGGGTTTCGGTAGGACTTGTCTGCAAATCACTTTTGGGAAAGGCCCACACGGTAATGGCGGAAGGCGGAATGGCCGCTTCACTGCGCAATGCAGATCCCCGTGATAATTGGGAAGTCCACTTCCGCGATACCATCCGGGGCGGAAAGCATCTCAACAACTGGCGCATGGTTGAAATTTTCTGCCAGGAAGCTCCGGAACGCGTCGCAGAACTTGAGGAATGGGGCGCCCTCTTTGACCGGACCAAGGAAGGCCTGATTGCCCAGAGAAATTTCGGCGGTCATCGATATCCCCGTCTTGCCCACGTCGGAGACCGGACTGGTTTGGAACTGATTCGCACCCTCCAGAATCACGGCATTCATCAGGGCCTGGATATCTACATGGAATGCTGCATTGTGGATCTGATTCTGGAAGATGGAAAAGTCACCGGAGCCTTCGGGTTCTGGAGGGAAAGCGGGAACTTCATCGTCTTCCGCGCCAAATCGGTGATTCTCGCCACAGGAGGCCTGGGCAAAGTCTATCGCGTCACCAGCAATTCCTGGGAAGGAACCGGTGATGGACATGCCCTGGCTTATCGGGCCGGGGCAGAGTTGATCGACATGGAGTTTGTCCAGTTCCATCCCACCGGCATGGTCTGGCCGCCCAGCGTTCAAGGAATCTTGGTCACCGAAGGTGTCCGTGGTGAGGGCGGTGTGCTTAAGAACAGCGAAGGCCAGAGATTCATGTACGATTACATCCCGGACGCCTTTGCCCCTGAAACCTCGGACACTGAGGAAGAAGCCGAACGCTGGCTTGCAGGAGATCCCGAAGCCCGGAGGCCGCCGGAACTGTTGACCCGGGACGTGGTGGCACGAGCCATCCGCAGTGAACGCCTGGCGGGAAGAGGAAGCCCCCACGGAGGTGCTTTTCTCGACATCGCCAGCCGCCGGGATGCCGAATACATCAAGAAAAAACTGCCGAGCATGTACCATCAGTTCATGAAACTTGGCAATCTCGACATCACCACCACTCCCATGGAAGTAGGACCGACCTGCCATTATGTGATGGGAGGAGTCCGGGTCGATCCCGAAACCGCGATGACAACGGTGGAAGGGCTTTTTGCCGCAGGAGAAGCTGCCGGTGGAATGCATGGGGCGAATCGTTTGGGAGGTAATTCCCTCACCGACCTCCTTGTATTTGGAGCCCGGGCCGGACTACATGCTGCCAAACATGCCAGGGAAGTGAAGATCTCCAGCAGTGCCCCTAGAGAACAGTTGGAAAACCTGGAACAACTTTGCCTCGATCCTTTTAATCCGGATCGCAGTGAAAATCCCTATGCTCTGATGTCCGACCTGCAAGAGACCATGGAATTGCATGCCGGCATTGTCCGGGCACGTGATGAAATGGAGAAAGGCCTGGAACTGCTCGGTGAACTCAAGCAGAGGGCTGAGAAGGTCCGGGTCGAAGGACACCGTCAGTACAACCCTGCCTGGCACTATGCCCTGGACTTGAGGAACCTGCTCTGCGTCGCAGAGGCGATCGCGTTGGCCGCACTCAAACGTGAAGAAAGCCGAGGAGGTCATACACGTGAGGATTTTCCGGAAAGCAGCAGCGATCTCCAGAAAGTGAACGCCATCATCCGTGAGGAAAACGGAATCATGGTCCATGAACACCGTGAACGGGAAGCGATGCCCTCACACCTCGAAAAACTTTTGAACTGATTCATTTGAAAAAAGGAAGCATGGGTGAAACGCTATTTCAGGTCTACCGTGGCAAAGGGGCGAAAGGAGAATTGCGGGAGTACCCTGTCGAGGTGAGCGAAGGAATGGTGGTCCTCGACGCGGTTCACCAGATCCAGGCCCGTCATGCAAACGACCTGGCGGTTCGCTGGAACTGTAAAGCCGGAAAATGCGGATCATGCAGCGCCGAGGTGAATGGAAAACCGAAATTGATGTGCATGACACGTATGGATGAGCTGCCCCTTGATGAACCTGTGCGCATCGAACCGATGAAGCGTTTTCCCCATATGAGGGACCTTGTCACCGATGTTTCCTGGAACTATGAAATCAATGAACGTGTCCGCCCACTCACCCCAAAACCTCGAGAATCCGACGGTACCTATCGGATGCAGCAGGAGGACATCGACCGCATCCAGGAATTTCACAAATGCATCGAATGTTTCCTCTGCCAGAATGTGTGCCATGTGATGCGCGACCAGCAAATCCAGGAATTTGCCGGCCCGCGTTTCCTCATCCGCATCGCATCACTCGCCATGCATCCCCTGGACACCCTCAACCGCTTGAAGGACCTCAAAGATATTTTCGGCATCGGCTTCTGCAATATCACCAAATGCTGTACTGAAGTCTGCCCGGAACACATCCGCATCACCGATAACGGCATCATCCCCCTCAAAGAACGTGTTGCCGGTGCTTTTTACGACCCCCTTGCCTGGATCTGGAGAAGCCTGACCGCCTCCTCTAAAAAATCTGAATAATCCGTCTACTGAATCCCTGAACAAACACCTTTTCCTTCCATCAACATTTCTGCATAACCCTTCCTCTTCCCGGTCACGCGCCACACTCAATCCTCTGGAGCCGGGATCTTGTTTTTCTTTCTAAGATATTCTCCTAATACGGCCCTAAGTACTTCTACCAATGGAAAATCAAACAAGGTTTGTTTATGCTTATGAGCAGCATTAGTTACTGATTTTTAAGGATTTTTTACTTTAGACACTGCAGGAACGCCCCCTTTGAAAAGGGCCGAACAAGGAGGAAAGAAAACACCATGTCAGCCACCACACAAGGATTCATGAGATCCGTCTCAGAACACCTTCTGCTCGAAAGAATTGGAACCCTTGAAACACGGTTGAGTCAACTGGAAAAACTGATCAAGGCTCTTCAGAAAACCACGGATTATGAAGTGGAATCCGCAAAAGAAGAGCCCAAACCCGTGGAAGATCCGAATGCCTGGGCTTTCAGTGCTTCAGGCCGGCAGCAGGGTCCAGAGGCCTGGGCCAAACCACGTTAAGCGCCCAATCCAAGACTTCCGGCATAGCCCCATGATTTCCTGAGGGACGAAGAGGTCTGAGTTACAAATCCTCTCACCTCGACCATCCAAGGTCGAACCCTTCCTTTTATAAAATATTAATTCCATATAGGTTTCAGGGTTATCCCTTCCTTGAAATCATCTAGGGTTCTGAACCTCTAGTGTGATTTGCCACACTTTTGTCATACATCCTTGCAGGAATCGGAATCAAAAAGGCACCTCCATTTCCCCATAAATGGAGGGTCGTTTCCATTGCGACTTGAAGATCGTTTTTCTCCTGATCTGAGAAGTATCTTAAGGACAAGATGGATGGTGAAGCTCTTCCTTAGTTTCCCAAGAATTCAAGAAATAAAAAAATCTCCCGATAACGAAGTTGGAATATTTCGTTCTTTGGCAATCTTTTGATCTCAAGTTATCAATACTTATGCCGATAACGTAAATGTATTAATGTTTGTTTCACATTGAGATTGATTGCAATGAATTAAATTAGAAAACAAATGTAAGAATTATTAATATCCTTAATAAGTATTTAAAAAGTAAACAATTGGAATTGCTTATGAAAATAATAAATATCAAGAAAGACTTAAACATCTATTTTTCAAGTAATACATTAATTTTAAAATTAATGAAGTTAATTTTTTGAGGAAAATAAATGAAAAAGAGAATTCATTTTCACAAACATTATTAGGGTAAGTATTAAAATATAATAAAAAAAATTAAAGTTTTAGTTTTATATGCCGATAATACTGTCTGAGGAATCAGATTTTTTTTTGAGGACTCGATTTCTTTTAAATTGAAAAAAAATATTGTGCTTACATTATTATTAAGACTTAGCAAATTAATCCTTATCATGTCATTGATGGGATTTTTCCCACTCGTGGCTTATAGTTCGGGGTTAAGAGTTGGATATGAGACAGGTAATGTAAGTGGGACATATAAAAAGAGTGCAACCTCTATTACAGCACTAACAGGCAACAACCAGGTCGTACATCTACAATATAGGTCACCATATACGATTGTTTTTGGATTGGAAGCTGGTCAGGCAGCATTATCAGGATCCAAGATTTCGGATGGTACAACAACGAAATACAATTTCAGCCATCAATTCATGGGATTAAATATAGGCCTTGAGTTAGAAAATAAATTTTTATCTCTAGTTATCGCACCTCAGTTTATTTACCCGATATTCTCAACAGGAACCTATTATTCTGAGAAATCTGGTACAACAAATTCTGTTTCAAAGAAATTAAGTGCTAAAACAGGTTTGGCTGGTGTTGAAGTTCCAGTATATATTGATTTTACTCATTTTTATATTGGTTTTAAAATACTCAATTATGTAACAAATGAAATGACTGTTGAGTATGCTACTGGAGAAACTGAAAAAATAGGTTATAAAAAAGGATATACTTTAATGATTGGGTGGAAAACAGGTAAAAAATCAAGTAGGAGAAGACGTTGAAAAGAAATAATTTATACATTATTTCTATTATATTATTATCTTCATGTGGTGATGGAGGATCTGCAAAAACAGATGAACCAACTCCCGACACTGCAATAGGCCTTACCCTTTCTAAAAAAACTGCAACCACATCATCCTCTGGCGAGGCAGACACTTTCACAGTAAAGCTTAAAACAAAAGAATCTGTATCAGTGAGTTTATCAAGTTCTAATACAGATGCTGGATCAATTTCCCATAGCACGTTAACTTTTAGTGAATCTAATTGGAATGTTGTTCAAACGGTTACAGTCACC
>MDTC01229304.1_pt1 | contig 13191 bp, 11 predicted proteins | sample 811181 | NCBI WGS metagenome assembly MDTC01 (sample SAMN05326644, study PRJNA326480) | marine metagenome | isolation source: seawater | place: Pacific Ocean: North | collected 2011 | reverse complement strand
CTGTGTCAATTTTATATATCAACTCCGTTGAATTCGAAATACATACCGCTTTGAGATCATATTGAAGTTTTTTTAGACAATACTGCGAATAGCTTATGAGATAACAAATAAGGGCGGAACCCCCTCACGACTGCAACCAAGCATTGAAAACTCCTTGTAAAAAAGTGCATCGTGGTTCAATGTATTCTCTGAAGAGTGACTTATGAAAACCAACGTACAGCACCATCGCTACGAGCATTGAGAATATTCCGTAGTGACTTAAAATCACACTGTATTAATGCACTCGCTGCATGACTGCGATAGATTACTGAATCAACAAACGCATTTTCCATAATGAGAATCAATACTATCACGAAACAGCAACTGAACCGGGGGATTCGCACGAATACTCCTAATGAGATCGCCCATTCCAATTGTTTTGAGTGGACCAATACCATTGGATCAGTAGCAACACGCGTAGATCTGCAAGAGCCGAATGCTGGAATGTCGCTTACGTCCAACGACACCTTGTTCTCAACTCTTCACATTCTGTTTCCAGAGTCATCTGTACTATTTAAAGATGGATGGATACGAGAACACGATGCCACAGGTATCTATGCCATCAATGATGCACGTCAGTTGCAAACGAGCATTTTGTGGCGACTTCAAAGTTCCTGGTGCCCAATGAAAAATCTTGAGAAGTCTCTCACTGCAGAACTCATTCTTTCAAATCAGACACTGAGAGAACAAAGCGATGGCGCACTTGCAATGGAATGCACGGTATTAGCAACGTCAGTGCGCACTGCAGTATGGTCCAGAGACACATTGGAATGGGAAACCAAACCAATGGCATTGCAGAACTTCCGACGAGACTGCGCTCACGAAGACGTGACCGTGCAATGCCTGATCTTTGAACTACCGGCCCACAAACAGAAATTTGCACTATTTGCTCGAAGTGACGAGATTCATCACACAACTCTGACCTCGACTCCTCTCGAGGAACCGAATGCCCCAAAGACACGTAAGTATGTGCTGAAAAGCCATTTCTTCCCGACAATCATCGAAAAAGGAGTTCTCCACCGCGGTCGATTTTTGGCTGTCATGGGGCCTTCTCAGGCAGAAAAAGACTGGTGTTTACAAACTGCTGATGCATTCGCTCAACAGCCGGCTCTTTTGCAGTAGCGGCATTCAGAGGGTTGCCGGTAAAGTTCCTCATTGGAATGGAAGACTAGGCAAACCAAGTAAAGATTAGCGATGCCAGCAAATCAGTCATGCGATTTATCGGACCCGTGAGTTCGTTTCGCTCGGCTCAAAGACTGTTGGCATTATTCAGAGGAGGAGACAATGTTCGATCTGCTCTTTGTTGGCAACCCAGCAATTGATAAGGCGATCGCAGAACCAGAAGATATGCCTCGCTCGCTCCTTGAAAGAATACGTGGGGCGACACTGAAAACACTTGAAAAAGCATACCGACGAGCAATCGAATTCGAGGCACGAGGAATTGTGCTTTGTAACGCAATAGTAAACCCTATTTATGCGAGCCCTGCTCAAGTGATCAGATTGCGTGAACTGATTGTTCAATCGCAAGAAAAAAATTGTGAAACTGTCTGGGTAACATCCAGCCCAACTGACGCCCAAGAGTATCTTCGCATACTTGGTGAACCAAAGGGGCTTTCCTTCGCCACACCACTTTGTCCCTGGACCAAAACAATTCGTTCAACCACTGTGGAACTGTGGGGCGTGTTTAACGACGAGGACATACGTCGAACAGCTTCTCATGATTCCTTTAAGCCACTCCACCGACAACTCCTCGTCGGCTGGAACACAAGCCATGACAGTGGACGTACAGTGCCGTTGAATGTTTCGTCCAGCCAACTTGCTCAGCCAAATACTCTTACTATCTGGGCAACCGATGCTCCCGACGCATTACCCGATAATTTTCTCCCACTCCCAAGTGTTCAGTCACTTTGCCAAGCAGACTCACGCAGCACAGGCTGCTATGGGCTCGCGTTCTATGAACCCTCCCCTTCCGACAGAGACGATACAGCAACTCATCAAGGATCAGGAGACCAGTGGAAACAGCTTCCGATTAGTGAGGTTACCTGGCGAACAATTCGTATCGAGTCCGCTGACGAAGACATCGAAGCCTTGTCAGAACTACTTTGGGAATCCTGTGAATCTTTAATGGATCACATACCGAATGGTGAAGCTGCTGCAGCAAATACTTACCCATTAGTCATTGTCGACTGCCGAATCGCATGCGGCACAAGTATCCAGCGGAGACTCCAGATTGGCGAAATTGTTCCAGACGTGAAAAGAATACTTCGCGACCGCTGTGCTGCAGCATCGCCACATATTTGGATACAAAGTATTTCTGCAGATACTGAAGAGTCCCTAGCAGCTCTTGGTCGCAACCGATCTGGGGGACAACCGGGATCAAGCAACTCTTTCACATCCGCACTTGCTGATCTTGTCACAGGTGCTAACGAAACAGATTCCCTCAACCTACAAACTGATCGCGAAGCAGCCTGGCTAGCACTTGAACTTCTCGAAAGCGAATAATTAACGCTCACGCAATCACATAAAAAAAGGTAAGCAGAACACGAAGCACGGCTACCTTCTAAGGAACCTTATTCATGCACATTGAGAAACTGGAAATTGAACGCTTTGGTGGTCTCCAACAGGTCATCATTAAAGACATGGGGCAAGGTATAGAAGTCATTCATGGCACAAATGAAATTGGTAAAACATCACTACTTGAATTCATTCGCGGCATTTTTTTCGGGTTCGAAAGCTTATTCAGCCGTGGTGTTCTTGATCCGACGGTTCCTTGCAGTGGTCGCCTCATTATTGCTACAGGGAAAGGGCCTCGCGGCGAGCGGGAGCAACACCGATATATCATTGAACGGCGTCACGAAGGCCCCAACATCTCTACTCTGACAAAAGCAAGCTACGAGGATGAAATCGTTGGGATCGGTGGTGATGAAGGAGATCTTGTCACCATTAAGCAACTCGGTGGCAGCCAAGATGAAGCCCATCGCATCTACCTTCAAGACGTCGTAGGTGACATCGACGAAACCACTTTTACGAACGTCATGGCATTTGGTCTCGATGAATTGCATGAGCTTCGCACCTTGGAGCCCGAAGGTTGTGGCAGCCGTTTGTATGAACTTGCAAATGGACTCGACCGTTCAAAAGTTGCTGAAACAATTCGGCAAATCGATGAGGCTATCCAACGACTAGAGCAGGGCAGTGATGAGAATACATCCCGTCATCACCTTGTGAAGAAACGCAACGAATTACGAGAAGCTGCGAACATGAACAGCTTCCCATTTCTGATTGGTGATCTCTTTATCAAAAAAGCTCAGATTCAACGAGAAATAGTGAATCTCGAGAAGGCACTGAATAGCGCTTCCGCAGCGGAAAAATTAATACGTGAAGCTGTGCCTATAAGCCAACTACGAAATTCCTGGCGAGAAGCCGTTGAGGAACTCGAGTCACTCAGAGCAGTTGCATTAGTCCACCCTGACTACGATGGTTGGCAGCACGATATAAAAAAACAAAAAAATGTCTCTCGACTTGTTGAGAAACGCAAAAAAGAAAGACGACGCCTAGCTCGAGAACTTGCCAACATCAATACTGAGTCACCTGTTTGGCGCAAGAGAGTCGAAATCACCAGCCTCTTGGATGATCGGCCTCAAATTGAACGCCTGCTTGCTGATGCAACACGAATAGAGGCTCATGCAAAGCTTGCAGCTCGTCGTTTTGGTGAGCAAGTTGGATTATGTGGGCTGACAAAAGTGGTGTCTGTTCAAGAACCAAAAGCAACAGATGACGCCATGGGGGTTTTGTTGCCTGAAGGGCTTTCGCTCTCATTCGGCCCGCTACGCGGTCGCGCTCGAAGCTGCAAGCGTGCGTCACGTGCAGTTACTCGCGCTCGTAAAAAGCTAGCCAGTGCAAAATCAGAACTTCTACAGTCTGAACGGCAAATTGAAAAAAGTGGCGGCGTGCTTGATGGTCCAAGTCTTACTGCCGCTATAGAAGCTGCTACAGAACAGTCTTCGGTGATCCGAAAAAGAATACGTGTTGGTGAGCGCGTAACAGAACTACAACAGACGATTACATTACTTGAAAAAGAAATGAAGACACAGCTTGTGGGCCAGGTGATGCCACTCACTTGGATACTCGGTCTTGGAAGCATTTTTGTCGTGGGGGCGGGCATGCTTCTTTCTGGACTTCTTCTGCCATCGGTTGCAACGGGCCCGCTCGCCTATGTCATCGCTGCACTTGGTTTAGCGGGAACAGGTGTTGCCTCTGTTTTGACATGGACACTGGACAAGTCCTCAGGAACACGGTTGGAGGAGACACGTCGCCAGCATTCACTTGCCAGCAAGCAGCATGATGATATGACTCACACGTGCGACACACTCGACACCAAGATTTCGAAGCTAAAGCGTCGGCCTGCAAGCTTCGGCTCTGAGCTATCTGCATCAACACAAACTGCTCCAAAACCAGCTGAATTGCAACCAGACATCCAACTCTCCGCGGCGTCTAATCTCGAACGAAGTGCCGCACATGCTGATAGTGAAATCATTCGACTCGAACACCTATCGGTACAAGAAGGGTCACTTCACGGCCGCCGAGATCAGATCTCCAAATTAAAAAAGTTATTGAAAATAGCACTCGTTCGAAAAAAGAAAAGTATTTCACGATGGCAGGCATCACTCGAACGGCGAGGACTACCCAGCACGTTAAGCCCCTCTGAAGTCTGGCGGATTAGCACGCACCGTCACGAACTTCTTACACTCGATGACGATCGCCGCCGACTCTCTGACGAGGCCCGCCATACGCGAGAAGAATTAGCTGCCACATCAAGACGGATTGAGATGATTCTTGTTGACTGTGAATTGATTCCAGAAGGCACTGCGCTAGACCAACTGCAGCAACTCGAAGATCTTCTGAACAAACAACGTCAGTTACAAGAACGAAAGAAAATATGTACGCGGAAACTTGAAAAATCGAGAACGAGGCATCGACAATCATTCCGTCAGTCCAAAGCATGCGACCGTGTACTCAAGGCGCGATTGGAGCAATGGAGTTCAGAAACTGAAGAGGAGTTCCTAGAGAAGGTGGACCGCCGCCCGTACTTCAAAAAGCTTGAACAAAAGGCTCGTATTGCAGAACGAACATGGCAAGACGGTAGAAGTCGGTTTAATGACCCAAGCCTGCTTGATCGCTGGATAGATCATTCGTCAGAGATATCTCTTGACCAACGGTTGTCTGATGCGGAAACAGCTACCAAGCAACTGCAGGAAGGCTTAAAGCTGCATCAGGACAGCCTTCTGGAAATTGGGAGTAAAATTCAGAATGAAACACAAAATAATGACCCCGAGAACAAGCAGCGGCAACTTACTGCCGTTCAGACACAGATTGCTGCTCATGACAAAAGAATTCACCTTCTGAAACGCACTCGACAACTTTTGGAGCGAACCCGAGTAGAAGTAGCAAGACATCACCAACCAGCTGCTCTTATAGAAGCATCGCACTGGCTATCTCGGCTAACAGAAGGACGATACACGCAAATCACAACAGCAGCTGATGAAGCGAGGCTTGATGTCCATGATACTGCCGGTGTGATATGGAACCCAGAACGACTGAGTAGGGGAACTCGTGAACAGGTTTTTCTCGCGCTGCGTCTTGCCCTCATTCGTGATCTTCATGAGCAAGGAATTACACTCCCGACCGTCATGGACGACGCATTAGTAAACTTCGACGATCAACGTGCCCAAGCCGCTTCGCGAACTCTAGCCGAATTCATGAATGATCGAAACGGTGATCAACAGATGCTCGTTCTTACGTGCCATGCTCATGTAGCTGCACTCTTTCAAGAAGCCCAGGCGACGGTACGCACACTTGCAACCAAACAGTTAGATAACAGCCAAAGAGCACTCACGGACACTTTGCCGCAGCAGCCCTGGCGGGCAGAAGAATTCTTCTTTGGCGATAGTGAATGAAATTGGATTGACTACTCAGCCTCACAAACTCTCACCAAATCTATGGGGTATACCCTCGCGAACCAAGGAGAGATAACGTGCTCTCATCCCGCCAAGAAGAAGACCGAGATAAGCATTTCCTCCGAGTGAAAGAAAGAGCGCAATAAGTGAACCAACTAATAGCGACCAAGGCCTCTGCTCTGTGTCCAACATTGTCTCACCCCCATCTTCAGTCACCGCTTCTAGCTTAGATGACGATGTCTTTGCACGTCCCGCAGCCTCGATGACCGTACGTTCAACTGACGCTGGCCATTTATTAGCAACATAAATACACACTCTTCTTACATCTCGTTCATCAACAGGGATGTCACTCGTAAAAGTGTAAGGGCTCTCACTAGATACCAGGTCGGGCTCGACTCGAACTAAGTACTCTCCGCCACCTTCATCAGTCGGCACGAATGCTGTTTCAATTCCTGTAGCCAAGATTGCCGCCGTTAGTGTTAATATTTCGATAAACATCACTGCACCTTACAAAGAAGTTATTTAAAATTCTGATAGTTAAATTTGTAAAAAATGAATCTGAATTCACTTTCCTGTGTGGCTGTCGCTGTCGTCCGCTGGAACTTGATCCGAAAGCGTATCAAGTTCAGTCTGCAACATAGTGAGGGCTGCTTGCAAGAACGCAACTGCGATAGGACCGACAAAGATTCCGATGGGACCTAGGGCAGCAACTCCCCCGAGAATACTCAGCAATGCGAGAAGAGGATGGAGCTTTGATTGTCCCTGTAAAACATATGGTTTGATGATATTATCGACCGTTGAAACAACTAAGCCTCCCCACAGCGCAAGACCGAGAGCCGCCCATGTGCTTTTTGCAAAGAAGAGGAGGTACAGGCTAGCTGAACCCCACACCGCTGCGGCACCAACAAAAGGAATCAGTGCGCCGAAAAAAGTCAGTAATGTAAGAAGAAAAACTGCCTGTAACTCTGCAACATAAAAACCAAAGCCTGCCAAAACAGCTTGCACTATGGCAGCCAGTAACGTCGAACTCACTACTGCCCGACTAACCTCTTCGAATTCTGCTAAGAATTGCCATTGATAGCGTTGGTCAAGAGGAATCAACCGGGTTACTGCAGCGAACATGCGTGCACCGTCCGCCAAAAAATAAAACAATGCGACCGTCATGACAATCACACCAATAAGGAGCTTCGCAATAACCACTGGCGCGCGAGCAGCAATTGGCCCGAAGATATCTTCAGCTACTTTTTTTAAATTCGCGTTGATGTCGTCCGCTGTTAGTTCAAGACCGGTCGTTTCATTTATTGTTTCAATGAAGCCTGAGAGCACCGTCGGATCGAGGCGAACCCCTATGGGATTTTTCACCATTGCAATTGCATCGCCACCTGCCCGAACAACAAGGAGCGCAAGTGGAACAAGGACTATGATCAAAACAAACCCTGTTGTAAGGCCAGCGGCCAACCACTCCTGCACGACTAACTTTTGCCGCAACGCCCTGTACATCGGGCCAAATATCACGACAAGCATTGCTGCGAGCAACAGCGGCAGCAAAAACGTGGACATAACTCTCAGCGAAAGCAGCCCGAATATCACAACCAGCCCGAGAATTACACCGAGAGAAATCAGACGTGTCATGATGATTTGAAACTCTGGATATACGTGTATAAGGGCCAATTTTCCCGACCAGACGATCTCGATTGTAAACCGTTGTTCAGAAAAATGGAGAAAATCAGCATTTTTTGACTCGTGGAACACGGTTATCCCGTGCAATACTAGAAAAGAGAGTTCTCTTGCTGCCCGACGGCCGCCTTGGCCCACCGCTACGTAAACTGCATGACGTCAACACGCCCCACGAATCATCCTCAGGTTTCACTCGTTATTCCGATCCGTGATGAAGCGGGTAATATCGGTCCGCTAATAAACGAGGTTCGAGAAGCATTAGATACCGCTGGATTCTCTTGGGAGCTTCTTGTTATCAATGACGGATCAACCGATGAATCCGTACACGAAGTATCTTCTATTTCTGAAAAATCCTCACGAATTCATTTGATTCATCTATCGGAGGGACGTGGCAAATCTGCTGCTCTGTCTAAAGGCTTTGCTAGTGTTCACGGTGAAGCTGTTGTCATGCTCGACGGAGATGGGCAGGACGATCCAGCTGAGATACCGAAGATGCTCATGAGACTAGGTATCGCTCCCGATGGCAAAGAACCGCTTCCTGCAGAGGCCGACTTGGTCAACGGCTGGAAAACACCAAGGCTTGATCCTTGGCATAAAACAATCCCCTCCTGTGTATTCAATATACTTGTAAGTTGGCTCACAAATCTATCGTTACACGATCATAATTGTGGCTTAAAAGCGATGCGTCGTGAAGTCGCTCAAGATTTACCGCTTGGCACAGGCATGCATCGTTTTATACCAGTTTTAGCAGCATCTTCTGGAGGCCGTGTTGTTGAACAGGCAGTTCATCACCGCCCACGAACTCAAGGAGTTTCCAAATATGGTGTTGGGCGTTTCTTCCGCGGACTTTTTGACCTCGTCACAGTTTGGCTTAAACTTCAGACAGGAAAATTAAGTACTCAAATACAAAAACCTGTCCCGAGCACCTCGACGAAAACTCTTCGTATATTTTTATATGGGCTGCTAACAGTTATCGCTTGCAGTAGTGTTTTTGGTCGAATTACCACCATCACCACTGTAGATCGAATAGCTCTTGAAAAAAGATTAGTTCAAGAAGCTGTTAACAGACGGTTAACTAAAAACACAGCACAAATCACATCCGTCGAAGAGCAGGCCTTACGACAGGAGATGACCAATCGCATCCGTCGAGAAAAAGGGCTGTTCCGGCCATTCCTTTCAGCAAATGATCGTAGCCGCTGGCTCACAATCCGCAGCCTTGCAGAACGTGGGACATTTGAAATCGAAGATTTTTCCGCAGAACCAGGATGGGATACGATTGATTCCGTCGTTCACCCCGGCAAAGACGGTAAACTCCACCTCTACTCAAGCAAACCGCCTCTTCTTTCAGTTATTTTGGCTGGACCGTACTGGCTTGTGACCCAGCTGACCGGCTGGACTCTTGGCGACCACCCTTTTCTTCTTGGACGTTTCATGCTGCTCTTGTACGGCATGCTTCCTCTCGCAATTGTTATCACCATATCTTGTTGCTGTATTGAACTTTCAGGAACAACTGACCGAGGCCGAATCTGGTCTGCAGCAGCTATAGCCTTTGGAACACTGCTTACAACATTTGCGGTAGCTCTTACAAATCACTCTTTTGCTGCAGCATGTGCCGCGGCAAGCCTCTATTGTATTTTACTCATTACAAAAAAAAATCTTCAAACTTGGAAAATTTTTATAGCCGCGGGACTTACGGCTGGTCTTACGGCAGCTTTTGATCTCCCTGCTCTTGCTTGGACTGCAGCCGTGATTGGTATCCTGGCTGCCTTTGATTGGCGAAAGACAACGTGTGCTACCCTTCCAGCAGTACTCACTGTTTTCCTTGCAGCTGTTGGAACGAATCTAATCGCTCATGGCACTGCATGGCCACCATATGCATATCGCGACACACCGAACCTGGCAGAGATATCCACAACGCCCTCTAGTGCAAGCGATTCGGTCAATCAGTGGAACCCTGACAACTGGTATGACTACCGATTCAAAATGCCCAACGGGCGAGTCATAGAAAGCTATTGGCGATCACCAAACGGAATCGACCGCGGAGAACCATCAATAACACGGTATGCTTTCCATGCGACTATTGGACATCATGGGATATTTTCACTCACACCCATATGGCTGCTTTGTATCCCAGGCCTCTGCATGATGCTCCGCAGGCGAGGCGAAGGCTGGCAGATGCTCTCGATAGCGATTTTTGCTGTTTCGATGACAGTCGTTGTTTTTTATCTGACTCGACAGCCATGGGACCGTAATTACGGCGGATCAACCAGCGGCTTTCGCTGGGTTTTCTGGATGGCACCACTTTGGATCACGGCTCTTACTCCTGTGGCTGATCGCTTGTCCACCAGCAAAGCAGGCTCCTGGTTTTTACTTATTCTATTAGGCCTTTCAGTGCTATCGGTTGCCGCACCTACATGGAACCCCTGGACACACCCTTGGCTTTACCAGTTTTTAGAACAACTGGGGTGACGAACAACTTTTGAATAGAAAAATGGAATGAAACTTTTGTCTAATCCGCACAACAACCTTTGAAAAACAATGAAAAACAAGTGCTCGGCACCACCGGATGGCAACAAATGTTCCAGCGACTACCATAAGCACGGATGAGAAGCGTAAAAGGAACTACTATGACGGTTCAAACTAACCCGATACAAGTGTTCGTAATCGATGATCACGAAGTCGTGCAGCAAGGCATTGCTGCACTGTTATCAACCAGCCATATTGTGATCGTGGGCCAATCACCTTCCGGGGAACAGGCCGTTGAGCATTGCCGAACGCTGCAGCCTGACGTCATTTTACTCGATATAAGACTTCAAAACGGAGAGGACGGCATTTCGCTCATCAAACCGCTCCGAGAGATATGCCCAAACGTCAAGATAATTGCGTTCACTGCATTTGATAATCCTACTGCAATAGCGCGTGCGGCTGCCGCCGGCGCCACGGACTTTTTACTCAAGACGACAAATAAAGATGATCTTTGTATTGCAATCGAAAACGCAGCAGTACACTCAGAACCCCCTGCGAACAGTAAGCTGAAAAGTTTAACGGCACGCTTATCAAAACGCTCTTTACCACCAAACATCGAAATCCCACTGACTCCGAGAGAATTTCAAGTTTTGAAAATTATTTCACTGGGACTTTCCAATCAGGAAATCGCAGACTCTCTTGGTATAAGTATCGAAACTGTAAAAGAGCATGTGCAAAATATCCTACGAAAACTGCGGGTAAAAGATCGCACTCAAGCGGCGGTTTGGGCAGTGCGACAGGGGTTCGATAATTTCTAAGGACGAGCGGGTTCTTCCGAACGTCTTTTCATGAATTTTTTAACCGTGATGTTCTTGGCTCTTCGATCATAATTCGTATGTACGATGCTGGCTGCAAGGCAGCAATTTCATTCCATCTCGCACGGCCTCAGCGTCTGAGCAATCCAGAAACAACGCTAATAGTACAAGAACTGGTCCGCCATAGTTCAGACGCAATCGCTAACAAGCATGTGATACGAATCCAAAAACACCAACAGGTGCAGAAAATACCCCGTCCAGGACTCGAACCTGGAACCCTCTGATTAAGAGTCAGATGCTCTAACCAATTGAGCTAACGGGGCATCCGATCGAAAATTTACCTTTCGCCTGACCCAGTGGCAAGGGGTAGCCATCTCTCTCGGAAAGCAAAACTTTCTCAGATTCTTAATCGCACATTGAGTGTATTGATAGAAGCAGCTACATTCGTCATCGTCCGACACTATTCAAATGGAGACTTTCACATGGGCCGGTATGACGGAATGAAGGGCCTTGTCCTTGGCGTAGCGAACGATCATTCTATTGCTTGGGCAATCGCAAAAGAATTACTTGCTGAAGGTGCCTCGATTGGCTTTAGCCATCTACCAGACAGGCCAGACGACCAACGCCAGCGTAATCGTCGACGTGTTGCCTTGCTCACTGATAATGAGCCGAACGCAAAATTTTTAGTGCCGATGGATGTATCGAGTGATGAGCAAATAGCAGACGTCATGAAAAAAACACAGGAAGAGTTCGGTACTATTGATTTCCTTATTCATTCCATCGCCTATGCACCAATGGATGATCTCAAGGGTGAAACAACAAACTGTAGCCGTGAAGGTTTTCGCACCGCAATGGAAACAAGCGCATACAGCCTTCTTGCTGTCGGACGATTGTCCAGGGAAATACTTGCCAAGGATGCCTCTATCTTGACACTCACTTATTTTGGTGGCGAGAAAGTTGTCCCGGGATACAACATCATGGGTGTCTGTAAAGCCACACTCGACGCCTGCGTGAAGTATATGGCTTTTGATCTCGGCCCTCAGGGCGTACGCGTAAATGCAATCAGTGCAGGTCCTTTACGTACACTTGCAGGCCGTGGAGCCGGTGTCGAGGACATGCTTGGCTTGTACCAGCACATGTCTCCAATGGGTCGGAATATCACTCACGAAGAAGTTGGAAAAGCAGGCGCTTGGCTTGTGTCGCGTGACTCACTCGGAATTACCGGAGAACTTCTCCACGTTGATGCGGGGTACAACGTCATGGGATCACCAGGTCGACTACTCGACCTTGTCCCAAAACAAGAATAATCTATTCAATTTGTCTGCCATGATTCGTATCGTCGCTGTACTTATTATTCACAGACAACGGGTACTCGTAGGCAAGCGTGCGGACAACGCTTCATCAGCAAGGGGGCTTCATGAATTCCCTGGCGGAAAGATTGAGCGAGGTGAATCTGCCACAACGGCAGCAACGCGTGAATGTCTTGAGGAGACTGGGCTTACTGTATGCATTGACCGCCCACTCGCCAGCACGCTTACTGATGAAGAAAAGTTTGAGATAGTTTTCTTCTTAGGAAGTTTAACGTCTGGAAAAGAATCGGAACCTCTTAAACCATTCAAGTGGATAACTCTAGCTGAACTTGAACTGTGTACCTTTCCGAAAGCCAATTCATTTGTGGTGAATTGGTTACGGCAGTCTTCGGTAATCGTCTAAGGTGGATCGTATCCTCCACGATTCCATGGATGACATCGGCAAATACGGGCAATCCCCTTCCTCGCACCTTGAAAAGGCCCGTATTTCGTGACAGATTCCTTAAAATACCGGCTACAACTCGGTTGAAACCTACAGTGATTTCCGAGCAATGGGCTTACGAGAACCTGGTACACCCCTACTAGAGCGATTAAACACTTACCTAGAACATGACTAAAAACGCTAGCCAACCACCCAACATAGGAACGAAGTACTTGATACATCGCTTGCGCTCTCAGAAACGTTATTACAAAATGAATATTTAGCACGTGTTCTACTCTCTACGCGACGTACGAATCTTCGCTAGCACTCGCTTTATTAACATAACGAGCTCTTGTTCTGTATCGTGTGCGGCCTTTTGACCAACCGCCGGCTTTCCGGTAGCCCGCACAACCACTATGACATCGATACTAGTTAACGCAACTTTGCACCGTACTTGACGAAAAGCTTCTCGAAGCCTTCTTTTCCATTGATTTCTTACAACTGCATTT
>MDTC01103085.1_pt1 | contig 13191 bp, 13 predicted proteins | sample 811181 | NCBI WGS metagenome assembly MDTC01 (sample SAMN05326644, study PRJNA326480) | marine metagenome | isolation source: seawater | place: Pacific Ocean: North | collected 2011 | reverse complement strand
CATATTCGTTTCATTTTTAATTTTTATAGATGGATAATTATTAGAACTGATAAGAAGTTATTTGCTTTGTTATTTAATGTGAAGTCGATGCTTATTCGAAGTAGTGCCAGATTAAGTTGGGATTTTGGACATCATTTTCTCAGTGAAAGTACAAAAAAATGAATATTAAAAATAGCAGTAAACACCTAAAGATGCTTAAACTGCATCATCTTGGGTATGCAACTGATAACATAAATAGCCATTTGAAATATTTTTTGAAGTTTTCTATTATTGAGGAATGCGAATATACATTCGATGATATTGAACAAAATGTTAGAGTGAAATTTGTACTTTTGCCAAATGATATTAGAGTAGAGTTGATTGAAACTTTAGATTCAAAAAAATACTCTCCTTTAAGCAGATTCATAAAAAATAATGTGTCTGGTTTTCATCATTTATGCTTTGAATCTCCTGATATAAATCAATCTATCCTTGCTATGGCTGATGAAAATTTTAGATTAATTTCAAAAAGTGATAATGGCTTTGAGGGAAGAAAAATTAGGTTTTTTCTTCCGAAAGGCAATCCAGATGGACCTTTGATTGAAATTGTCTCAGAAAAATTAGCTTCAGCCGAGCTGATCTGACATTACTATTCTTTCAATGTAAAACTAATTTGGGTAGAGGTATATCCCAAATTATTAAGAATTCGTTGAAGTTTCTTATTTTGTACTGGAACATTCAGAAAGAAGTTTTTATATCTTACAGATGGGATTGGTTTAAGAGGTTTAAGTGTTTTTCTTGTAAATATAAGTATTTGATCTATCTTATTAGATGTTACTTTAGTCACAAAATTAATCCCGATAGAGTTATCATACTGAATATAAAAAGAGCCGACACAATGCTCTTTTTCATAAATCAAATACCAGCGTCTATAAGGATGGTTTATGACGAACCTTTCATGATCAATAAATGTGGTCGAAGATTCATTGCTTATAAAGTAATCTCTTTGAGCTAATATTTGATATAAAGTCTTAATTTGAGAAGAGGTAGGGATAATTTTTTGAAAAGATAAATTAAGATCAATCATTTAGCTTGTGCGCTTCCACTTAGTTACAGGAAACTTACTTTTAAATTTTTGGTATTTGCTTATTCTAAACTTGTCTTTATTCAAGACTAAGCACAGTATTAATATACTTTTTCCATCTTTCATCACTGTGTGATCCTCGGCTGGCTCGAATTCATAGCCATTCATTAAGTGCATTTGAATTATCTTGAGATTATCAAAAAAAACCCATGCCTTTATTTTTTCAATACCAAGCTCATCAAATACATAATTATAAAAAAATGGTGGAATCATCCCCCCATATCCTAATGCATTATCTTCTCCAATATAATATCCCCATGATGTTTCTTTGATTTCAGGCTTGTAATCAAGCAAGCTGATTAATCCAATATCTTCATTGTTATATCTAATTATCCAGTGATAGCTATCAGATTTTTTAAGACTACTCTCCAGCCATTTTTTTTGCGCCTCTATGTCATAGCTCACGTCAGATATCATATATTTTGTGATTCTGCTCTTTGTTCGCCAATTCAGAATTAACTTAGCATCATTAATTTCTATTTCTCTAAAAGAGAACAATTTTAACTCCTAAAAATTTTAATTTGAAATAAGTATACATTCTTAGATAGCTATGAACATTTTGCGTAAATAATTTTTTGTTTTATAGAATTTATTAATATGGTCCACCTAAAGATGTCCATCTAATCAACCTATCAATTGCAAACATCCCATCCCAAGGTGAGTCAAAATGAGTCATGAAACCTATTTCAGGACACCTCACAATTCCTTTTGAGGCAACTTTTTTTGCAAAATCCAACTTTTTTTTGCCCTCTAATGATAAACCTATAGTTTGAATATCTTCGTTTAGACTATCAATCATGTCAAAAACATTATCAACCTCTTTGATTGTAACTACTCGTTGATATGTAGGATCATCTATCAAATTTGATTTCTCGTAAAGAACTGTCCATTTATGCTCGGGATGTGATTTTGCTTCACCAATAAATTGATATTCAGCAATTTTTGATCTAATTTTATTTTTTTGTCCTTTATCTGGTTCTTCGCATGGGAGCCTAAGCAAAGCTTTTTCCATGGCAATGCTAAACTTTTCAGAAAACTCTTTGGGAGAAATTAATCCTCCACTTTCAATGAAAATTGCATGAGGAGAGGCACATGCATATTGATCAAAGACACTACAATCGGTTGCTGCGCGTCTAAGTAGCTTTCTCATTTTTCTTTCATCAGACAATGATTCCTTTCCAATTACCATTGTTGAAAGCTTGGGGCCAAATATGATGTCTTGACAATTATATTTTTTTGGCAATGTGGTTATTGATGTTACCGCCTCTTTGCCACCCCATGCAATTCTGACATCAGCGACGCTAGAAAAAGCATTAGCAATTTCAGTATTTCCTCTATCAAAATATAGAACTGAAATCGTCTTTAGCAAATCATTGCCATCAATTTTTTTTCCGCCTTTGGATGTGTACGTAAGCCCTTTAAATGATTCGAGAAGGGCTGGAAGGGCCTGAGATTCATTTGATGATACTTTGAGAATGTTGACATTTTTGCATAATATGCTTTGAATCAAAAGAAACATACCAAGCAAAGGAACATTACCTGATAACCAATGAGCAACAACACCCCTCGGAGAAGCCATAATTAATGATTTCTGTGAGTTATCTTTTGGTATGAAATTATCTATCATACCTCTTTTGCCTCTGAGGCCTTCGTCAAGGAGTGCAGAGAGTCTTTCAGGTGCTGACCAGTCAATTAAGAAATTTAATCCATGATTTCTATAAGTTTCGAGTGATTTGCTTGACATCCATTTTTGTCTTGCAAGATCAATTAGACCAATTAGTAATTCAGTTGGCTGATCAGATAACCATTCTTTAGATTTTTCAAGACCAGCTACTATACGATTAAAATTTTTTAATGAAGAATGATCTTTATTTATGGGTATAAAATTAGGATGAAATACTTTGAAAGAATCATTGGTCAAATCATTATTAATTGATTGATCGTTGCTTGCAATTTTGTCTGACATAACATCACCACACCCCCTAACTTCTGCTTTTTTTGCCCTTCCAATAACCTTAAATCTTTTAGTATGAAGTCCACAGCTACATTTGCTTGAATCCATAAAGCCCAAGTCATCTGTTAGAACAACATTTCCTGGATATGAGTGCTGAATGGGACTAAAAAATTGAAGAAGACCTATTTCATTTTCCTTCATTATTGAATGATTTGATTCATCCCTAACCAATAAATCTGAATAAGATGGAACGTGCTTCCACCCAGCATCACAATCTGGATAGTTAATACCCATTTGTTCTGTAAAGCCATATATATCAATTATGTCTTTCTCTTTAATTTTAAAAAAACTCGCAATTTGTTTATTAAAATTAAGCTTATCTATCTTTTGATCTTCTAATTTCTTCCATCCACCAATATGAATAATTTTACTTCCATGCGGTAGCTTTAAATCCTCAGCTGAATCAATTAAGGGTTTAATTACATCGTGATAAAGCACAAAGGTAAAACCAAAGATAACCAATGGCTTATTTTTATCTATAGATGACATATAGTTTAAGAAATCTTGTTTTTGAAAAACAAGCCCATTTTTGTTTGAACAATAATCTATAAAATATTTAGATGATGACGCAAAGTTAAGATAGCCCTTGATAGCGGCAATGCGTGCCCCTAAGCTTTTAGCATTTGGGCTGGCAGGGTTGATATCCATGATACAAAATTCTTTTCGCTTGGCCCCTAAAACCTCTTTCATAACCTTTGCCATAGCTATTTTTTGTCTTTGAGCGGTTATCTTATCAACAAGAATAGTACTTGGTTTTCCAGATGTAGCCGATGAGTTAAGAGAAAAAGATATCTCTTTCTGTTCAACTGAATTAAGAGTTGCACCTAATGCTTTAAATATATGAACAGGAATAGCTGGGATTTCATTAATATGTCCTGAAAACGAATAGGGATCAAAATTATTCTTATCACAAAATTTCTTATAAAGAGAATTATTGCTGTAGTGATGAATTAATTCTTCTAGAAGGTTCTTTCTAAACAATAAATCCTTTTCCTCTCCAACAAAATCATAAGGATTAGACTCTAGAATATATTTTTTGCTATTTTCCATACATTCGGTTTAAGATTTTTATAACATCTGGTTCAGTAAATTTTATTGGATTAGTTCTAGCAGCTGGATCAAGAAGGGCTAATTCAGCTATCTTCTGAAAATTTAATTTTTTAATAGAGGGTAATTTTTTATGATCTGTTGAGAGGACTTTAAAAATTTTAACAAGCTTTTCTATGCTGTCAATTCCTGAACGCTCACATAATTTTTGATATTGAGATTTTATTTTTTTGTCTCTAGAATTATATTCAATTACGTGAGGCATGAGCAAAGCATTTGCAAGACCATGTGAGATATTATATTGCCCAAGCTGATGAGCAATTGCATGAGATAAACCTACCACACAATGATTTTGAACTATGCCTGAAAGCATTGAAGATAATTGTAATGATGAAAGCATTTCTAGATCCCAGTCTTTCTTATTAAATTTATCTAGGAAAGTATATGTTATTTCACATGATTTCTCTGACAATACTTCCATCATTGGGTGCGATATATTTGATACATACCCTTCCACAGCATGAGATAATGAATCAGCAATAGATGTTCTCAATATATTTTTAGGTAATTCGCCAACAAGCTCAGGATCCAGAATTACTAAATCTGGCAAAAGATCATGAGAAACTATTGATTTTTTTGAACATGTTTCTAAATCCATAAATACTGCTGCGGATGACACCTCTGAGCCAGATCCTATTGTTGTTGGTATAGCAGCAAATTGAGACTTCCCTCGCAATGGTGGGATAGAAAATGGTCTAATAGCAGCCCCAAGATCAACTGTAGAATTCTCATAAAGAATCCATGCTATTTTTGATGAATCAATTACCGAGCCCCCACCTAATGCAAGAATATAGTCTGGACCAAAATTTTCGAGTTCCTCTAAAAGGGTTGATATAATTTTTATAGTTGGCTCTCCGCTATCTTTCTTAATAACATGCAAAGAATCGCAATTGATCAATCTTTTAATTTGTTCAAAATACTTAGATCCAGAAAATGAATTTGAGATAATTAAAGCGGCCTTACTTGCATTTATACCTGTTAAGGCTACTCTTGAATTTTTACCATTAGCAATTTCTTTAGCATTTCTAAATACAGGCAAAGGTAGTTTTAGTTTAAGCATAGTCTTTGATTAATAAAGCAAGTTTATATCTTTTAATTTTTCCTGTTGTTGTTTTGGGTATGTTGTCAATCAAGATAATCTTTTTAGGAATCATATAAGCCGGCATAATTTCAGCAACCCTCAAGTTTATTTCATTCATAATATCATTATCGGTATTACCTAGATTTATTTTCATTACAACAAATGCAACTATAGACTCACCCATTTCTTTATGAGGAACTCCAATACATGCAGATTCCTCAATCAAACTTATTTTATTAAGCTTTTCTTCAATATAGTTTGGACTAACTTTTCTGCCCCCTACATTAATGATCTCTTTTAGCCTACCTGTAAGGTAGAGATATCCATTAACAATTTTTCCTAGGTCACCTGTTCTTATGTGATCAAGATAAAATGAATTTTGATTCAGCTCGCTATTGTTGTAATATTCATTTAGCATCCATGAAGATCTAAGTAATATTTCCCCATTTTGACCATCAGGAACAATTTTCCCGTTTGAGTCGATAACTTTAACGCTTACATTTTTTTCAAGCTTGCCAATCGCATCATTATCATCATTTTTAAAATTTATAAATAAAGCTCTAGACAATTCAGTAAGGCCATAATGCATGACAATATTAGTGCTTGGAAAAGATTTTGTGATAAATTTTTTTTCTTCAGCAGAAAGATAAGCGCTACCAAATTCAATGTACTTCATTTGATCAGCAAATTTAATAATAGTATCTCTTGATAATTTACGAAGAATGTTCCAGGCAGATGGCACCAACCCTAAGCCATTAACATGATATTCCTTAATGTAGTGAAAGATTTCTTTTAAATTAAAAATAGCCGGCCCAATCAAAAGTGCGCCACCTGCAAATAATACAGAGCGCAATCTTCCCATTCCAAATGAATGACTCAAGGGCATTAAAATTAACTCAGTATCATTTGAATTATTTTTTACATGATTGATAATATTCTCAGTTGCAAGATATTGCTTGCGATGGGAAATAGCAACTCCTTTAGGCTCACCAGTTGTCCCGCTTGAAAAAACTATATCTGCAATTTCATTTGGATCTATTTTAAAATTAAGATCTAAAACAGATTTTTTGAATTTATTGTTTTGAAAAAAAATAGATGTGTTTTCAATTTTAAATTTTGTATCGATAGCTTTAGATACTAATTGTTCAAATGTTTCGTCTTTCTCAGATGGAATTAAAACTGCTATTCCTTGAAGAAGATGAATTGAAAAATATACACAAATAAATTCATATGTGTTGGCAGCTCTTAATATTACTTTATTGTTTTTTTTTAAACCTATGTTTTGAAGAGCTCTTGAGGAAGATTGTATATCTAAAGCGAAATTTTTATACGAATGTTTTTGGTCATTAAAGACAATTGCACATTTGTTTGGACTTTTATCAGCATGATAAAAAATCTTTTCTAAAATAGACATTAATATTACTTTTTAAAAGCATCAATTATATCTTGGACATCTTCAATTTCGATTATTTGCTCAATGTCTAGTGAGGTACCTGATTCTTCTTCAAGCGCTTCTAACAATTGCATATGAGCAAGGGAATCCCATTGAGGGATATCTCCAATAGATAACTCAACGTCAACATCATCAACAGTTATTTCAAGCACCCTAGCGATAACGCTATAAATTTCAATTCTATTCATGGGTATTACAGTTTAGATTTCGTACATTATAAACTAGGTAATTTTAAAATTTTATATATTTTTTTGGTTTACAATGCTTTTTCTATAGATGAAATTTGATAATGAATAGTTTTTGTTACATTAAAAATCTATGTATTATTTACGGCAACCCATTTAAGGCAGTTTAATGAAAATAGGTAATTATATAATTAATAAAAACTCTCCAGCATTTATAATTGCCGAACTTTCCGCCAACCACAATGGATCTATAGAAACTGCTAAAGATACAATTAGAGCTGCAAAAGAAGCAGGCGCAGACTGCGTAAAACTTCAAACCTATACACCAGATACAATTACAATTGATCACAAAAGTAACCACTTTAAGATTTCTCAAGATACTGTTTGGGATGGGCAATATTTATATGATCTATATAAGCAGGCTTATACTCCTTGGGAGTGGCATGAAGAGCTTTTCCAAACTTGTAAAGATGAAGGCTTGGAGTCATTTTCTTCTCCTTTTGATTTTACAGCAGTTGATTTTTTAGAGAAATTAAATGTTCCAGCCTATAAAATTGCATCCTTTGAAATAACTGATATTCCCTTAATTGAATATACAGCCTCCAAAATGAAGCCAATAATTATATCTACAGGAATCTCTACTTTAGAAGACATAAAGCTAGCTGTAGATACTTGTAGAGATGTTGGAAATAATGACGTGGCTTTGCTGAAGTGCACTTCAAGTTATCCTGCACCATTAGATGAAGCAAATATGATAATGATATCTGATCTAGCAAAAAAATTTGATGTTATAAGCGGTTTATCAGATCATACGATGGGATCAGTGGCGCCAATTACATCAATTGCTTTGGGAGCTAAAATTATTGAAAAACACTTTATACTTGATAAATCAGTAGGCGGACCAGACGCATCATTCTCAATGGATAAAAATGAGTTTAGTGAAATGGTTAAATCTATAAGACAAGCTGAAATATCATTAGGAAATGTAGATTATTCACTAACTGATAAACAAGAGAAAGGAAGAGTATTTGCTCGGTCATTATTTGCTGTAAAAGATATTGAGGCAGGAGAAAAAATAACTAAAAATAATGTTAGATCTATAAGACCAGGTTTCGGACTTCATCCAAAATATTTCAAAAAAATTTTAGAAACAAAAGCATCCAAAAGAATTAAAAAAGGGAGCCCGCTAGATGAGACCCATATAAATATAGATCTAGACTAGAAATTTTAATTTTACTACTAATTCAATCTAGAAAAACCTGAATGGCATATTGGGCCTTCAAGAATATCTAAAATATTTAAACTCTCCTCGCATTCCTTTATCTTTTTAAAAATATCATCAAGGGCATCAAAATATTTTTCCAACACTTCGGGGGTATGAACCGTTGAAACATAAATAATATTTGAAGCGAGATATCCTTTTTTAAGCATTTCTTGTGTTATGAAAGTTTTGTATGCAAGATTATTTTTACTCTTAAAAGAGAATGTAGGCAAAGCTTTTAATCCTGAAATTGTAATACCTAAGTTATGTAGCTGAGCTAAGCTAAGCCATTTTGATTTTATATGCTCTCCAGTGGCTGAGATTTTTTCCCAAGATTTCTCACGCTGCATCACTTCAAGAGTCTTTATAGCAGCTGAGGGACCAATTCTTTCAGTCCAAAATGTACTGCTAATGAAGGATTTTTGAGCAGCCTCCATAATTTCTCTTCTTCCAACGGTTGCTGTGATCGCGTAACCATTTCCAAGAGCTTTTCCAAACATAGCTATATCTGGCTCAACTTCATATTTTTGATGTAGTCCTCCAAATGTTTCTCTAAAACCAGATGTACATTCATCAAAAATGAGGACAATGTTTTTTGCAGTTGCTAATTTTCGAACTTTTCCAAGAAAGTCATCTTCAGGCTTTGCATTGCGTTGAACTTCCATTTTAATAACTCCAATATTGTGGCGTTTTACTAGATGCTTTAATCCTTCAAAGTCATTATATTTAAATGGAAAAGTGGTGCCTTCTAGACTTCTAGGAACCCCAGCAGTATCTAAGCCTGGAAGCAGATGCTCTTCTAAGTTTTCTTTAGAGCGAAGATTTGTAGAGAGATACCAATCGTGCCAACCATGATACCCGCATATTGCAACATTATCTTTTTGTGAAGCAGCTCTGGCAATCCTTATAGCTATAGCATTTGCTTCTCCACCCGACCTAGCAAATCTAACCATATCTGCCCATGGGTTTATCTCAATTAACTTCTCAGCTAATTCTACTTCTTCTGGACAATTAAGTGTTGTCATATTGCCATTTTTTACAGTATGCATAACTGATTTATCTACCTCAGGATGACTATAGCCTAGAATACTTGGACCAATTCCCATAATCATGTCAATGTATTCATTATTCTCTATGCTCCAAACTTTTACTCCTGAAGATTTACTAAAGTATGATGGCCATTTTTCAGGTAAAAACATTTCTGGCCTTTTTGACAGGAGCATAGTTCCGCCTGGAATAATTTTTTTTGCTTTTTTATAAAGCTTTGGACCTTTATCCATATATATTTCGATTAATTGAGGTTTATCTGCATAGGATATATTATTGTAAAAAATTGTGAACTTATTTACTTCTATGAATAAAAATAAATTTATCTTATTATCTATAAATCAATCTCTTAGATGAGAGTGCTATGTGTTATACAAGCTAGAATGAATTCCTCCAGGCTTCCTGGTAAGGTAATTTTACCCTTTGCTGGCTCTTCAATCATAGAGTGTATCTATGAGAGAGTTAAGCGATCTAAAAGAGTGAACGATGTTCTTGTGGGAACGTCAATCGAACGCTCCGATAATACCCTTGTAAAATTACTGGAAGAAAAAAACATAAATTATTTTAGGGGGTCTCTCGATAATGTTTTAAATAGATTTGCATCTATATCAAAAAAATATAATCCAGATTTTTTAGTTAGGATTACAGGAGACTGTCCATTAATCGATCCAGACATTATTGATATTTGTGTTGAAAATTGTGTTGCGGGTAAATATGACTATTTTAGATTGCTTGAACCCTATCCTGACGGACTAGATGTTGATATTTTTAAGAGTTCAGCAATCACAATTGCACATGAGAAAGCAAAAAAAATTTCAGAGAGAGAACATATCGGCCAGTATTTTCTAAATAATCCAAATGATTTTCTTTTAGGTGGAATTAATTTATTTGAAACCAGGCATCAAGAAATTAGAATTACATTAGATGAGGAGGAAGATTATAAGCTTCTACAAGAGTTAGAAAAGAATCTTGACGATATCCAGAGTATCAAATATGAAAAACTACTTTCATACATTTTAGACAATAAAAGTTTACTATTAATTAATAAAAATATAATTAGAAATGAAGGGCTCAAAAAATCTCAAGCCAAGGAATAATTTTTCTATAAATTTGAAAATCAAATGCTCGCATCAAGATAGCTTGAGCGAAAATATTAACAGTTGCTCAAAAAATTATAAGAATCTTTGAAATAGGATAAGAATCTAATTAATTAAATAGCTTTATCTTTTTGTTTTGGAGACTTGCTACTTCAAGAGTAAGTAGTGAGAGAATATTAAAGTTATGGGGAGTTTTTAGTTTATAAAATCCTGAATCTAAAAGTACATTTTTCTGAGTGGGAAAAGGGCTAGTCTTGATATAAAATTAAACAATGAATGTATCAGATGCTGTCCTTACAAGATCTTCTATTAGATCATTTTTAAGTAACCCAGTCTCTAACAAGCTAATAGAGAAATTATTAGAAAAATCATCAAGAGCTGCATCTGGAGGAAATCTCCAGCCTTGGAAAGTGTTTGTAATTAATAATTCCTCAATGAATAATTTTCTTGAATTTCAGGAAAATTGGACCGAGCCTGAGACACCGGCCTATGATATTTACCCTGCAAAGCTTAAAGAGCCTTACAGGACATCTAGATTTGAGTTAGGTGAAAAAATGTATGAACTTCTAGGCATTGGCAGAGAAGATAAAGATGCAAGGGTTGCTCAAGTTATGGAGAATTTTAAATTCTTTGGAGCACCATGCGCTTTTTTCTGTTTTGTTGATCGTCAAATGGGTCCTCCTCAATGGTCAGATTTAGGAATGTTTTTGCAAACTTTTATGTTATTAGCCAAAGAAGCCGGGTTAGATACTTGCGCTCAAGAGGCATGGTCAATAAAAAATGATAGTGTTTCAAAGTTTGTTAAAGCTGAAGATAGCGATATATTATTTTGCGGAATGGCAATAGGCTATAGGGATGACAATGCTATAGTAAATTCTTTAAAATCAGATAGAAGACCCCTCAAAGACTGGGCTAAGTTTATAAAAAAATAAGCTTAAATATTTAATTTGTTGATAATTAATAAGCGCATTAATCATTTCATGATCGAAGCTATGAATATGGCTAAACTAGCATTTGAGAATAATGAGGTACCAGTTGGCGCGATTGTTGTTCGAAATGAAGAAATTATCGGCAGAGGGTTCAATCAAGTTATCGAAAAAAATTCTATCTCGTCTCATGCAGAAATAAATGCAATAAATCAAGCAAGTCAATTTATAAAAAATTATAGATTAAAGGGTTGTGATATCTATGTAACCCTTGAGCCTTGCCATATGTGTGCAAAAGCAATAGTAGATGCAAGAATGGATTCTCTATATTTTGGTTCATATGAGCCTAAGACAGGAGCAATTGAATCAATTGACCAATTTCTAAATAGAGACCATCTTAATCACAAAGTTTTTTTTAGTGGGGGGCATTTGCAAGATCAATCCTCTGATCTTCTTAGAAAATTTTTTCAACTAAAAAGAAAAAAAAAGCTTTCATGAAAAACTTTATTTTAATTCTAGCCAAATTGGACAGTGGTCTGATGGTTTTTCCATTGCTCTAGCAGAGTAGTCTATTCCAGAATCAAGGATTGCTTGCTCCAAATTTTCTGATAATAGTATGTGGTCAATTCGTAAACCCCTTTTAGGCTCATCATCAAACATCCTTGAGCGATAATCAAACCATGAATAAACTGATCCCTCATCAGGATTTTGAATTCTCCATGAATCTACAAATCCCAAGTCTCTAATTTTATTCCACATTTCTATCTCCTCAGGAAGAAATGCTGTTTTTCCATCGCGTAACCACCTCTTTACATTTTGTTCGCCTATACCAACATCTAATTCTGTAGGCGCGACATTAAAATCTCCCATTATTATCAAATTCTCTTCGACTTTTTTAAGTTTTTTGATGTGATTTTCTAAATCATCATAAAATTTTATTTTTTTTGGAAATTTGGTTTCATGTGACCTATTTTCTCCCTGTGGAAAATACCCATTCATGATAGTAATTTTTTTTCTTTTCCACTTAAAAGTAGCCTGAATAAATCTTTTTTGGTCATCCTCTGCATCACCGACAAAACCCTTTTGTACATTTTCTGGCTTTTTTTTGCTAAGAATCGCCACTCCATAGTGGCCTTTTTGCCCCCAAAACTCTGGGTGGTAACCTATTTTTTTGATTTCATCAATTGGAAAGTCAGGATCATTTACTTTAGTCTCTTGAATTCCAATTACATCAGGATCGATGGTATCTCTTAGGTGAATTAGTTGGTGGGGGCGAGCCCTAATGCTGTTAATGTTAAAAGATACAATTTTCATATTTTATGCGGCTTTAGAAAGATAAATTTTTTGATTAAATATTGTATAGTCTGAAATTATTTGCATGCCTTCGTTTAGAAGATAGTCATTATCAACATCTATTTCAGAATCCCTTTCATTATCTTCAGCTGCCTTAGCATCATTGAAATCCTCCATAGCCTTGAACGAACTAAAAGTTTCTAAATTAAGAGAGGCGCGTCTTTTGTTTTCTATGTCTAAAGCCCATGACTGCCTTTCTTCTTTTTCGATTCTTCTATTGGTTAAGTTCAAAGAGATTACTTCCTTATTTTTTTGGATCTCATATCTTTTTCTTATATCAAGGATGTATTGTAAGTTTGGACTGAGATTAACTCTTGCTAAATGCTCATCATTTAATTGGGATATCAGAGAAGATTCCATAGAAAATTTCTTGAAACGCACTGGTTTAATTTCATCCCATGGAAGAGCTGTATCGTATGAACTTTCTCCAATTTCTTCAATGTCCCATGTGCTTGGTAAAATAATATCGGGTTGAATACCTTTGGTTTGCATTCCAGCCCCTGTAATTCTATAAAACTTTGATTCAGTAATTTTGATTTGTCCT
>MDTC01068738.1_pt1 | contig 13192 bp, 16 predicted proteins | sample 811181 | NCBI WGS metagenome assembly MDTC01 (sample SAMN05326644, study PRJNA326480) | marine metagenome | isolation source: seawater | place: Pacific Ocean: North | collected 2011 | reverse complement strand
CATTGAAAGAGAGTTTTGGGATAAAAGACAACTGGTTAAAAAAATTAATTTGAATAGTCTGTATGGTGCAATATTAAATCCAGGTTGTAGATTCTTTGACCTTAGAATAGGACAATCAGTAACACTTACTGGCAGATGTATAACAAAACACATGGGAGCAAAAGTTAACGAAGTAGTCACAGGCAACTATGATCACAGAGGTGAAGCAATCATTTACGGTGATACAGATTCAGTTTATTTTAGTGCATTTAAACCTTTGAAAAAAGAAATTGAATCAGGAAAAATTCCATGGCAGAAGGAAAACATAATAAATTTGTATGACAAAATATCAGACGAAGTGAATGGTTCATTCACACAGTTTATGACTAAAGCATTTCACTGTCCAAAAACTAGAGGAGAAGTTATTGCGGCGGGTAGAGAACTTGTAGCATCAAAAGGACTTTTTATTACAAAGAAAAGATATGCAGTGCTATACTTTGATAAAGAAGGTCAAAGAACAGACACAGCAGGAAGTCCTGGAAAAATGAAGGCAATGGGACTAGACTTAAAACGATCAGATACTCCTGTGTTTGTGCAAGACTTTTTAAGTGAATTGTTGATGTTGGTGTTGACGAATAAATCGGAAAAAGAAGTATTAGACAGGATCACCAAATTCAGAGAAGAATTCAAAGCAAGACCAGGATGGGAAAAAGGATCACCAAAAAGAGCAAACAAAGTTACTGAATATCTTGCCAAAGAAACAAAACAAGGCAAAGCAAATATGCCAGGACACGTTAGAGCCAGTATCAACTGGAACAGGTGCAGAGAAATGTACAGTGACAAGTATTCAATGCCAATAACAGATGGTGCAAAGGTAATTGTTTGTAAACTAAAAAACAATCCACTAGGTTACACTTCAATTGCTTATCCTGTAGACGAATTGCGTATTCCAGACTGGTTTAAAGAATTGCCATTTGACGCAGATGCTATGGAAGCCGCTATATTAGATCAAAAAATAGACAACTTGATAGGTGTGTTAAATTGGGACGTACAAAGCACAGAGACCACAAATACATTCAATAAATTGTTTCAGTTTTAAATACTTTAATGTTAAGTATAGAAGAAATTAAACTAACCATAAGCACTTTAAAAAAACTTAAAAAACACCAATTTGATGATTTTATAGATCAATATCTCACCAAATTAAAACAATTGGCTCAACAAGTTGACGCTTACAACGATTCACAGATTGCACAAATAGACAAACCCAAAGATTGGTATCGTAAAGACATGCACTGGCGCCATAATAGACGCGAAGACATTCATGATCCATTACTAGATGACATGATAAAAACTAAAATAGGACATTTTGCAAAACTTGGTCCGTTGTCCAGCAAGTATCACAGTTTAGAAATAGGGCCTGGGTTTGGAAGATATAGTAGAATGTTTTTAGCATGGAAACTTAACTTTTTTGTAGACCTACTGCCAGAGTGTGAAGGAAAAATTAAAAAATTGTTTAATCCAAAACATCATCCATATCTTAGATTCTATGCAACCGACAGAGCAAATTGTGAGGCTGTACCTACTAACAGTTGTAATTTTGTTTTTTCATGGGATACATTTCCATATTTTTCTCAACTACACATAAAAGATTATTTGAGGTCAATCTATAGAGTCATGGTGCCAGGTGGCTATGCTTTTATACATTATGCAGATTGTCATTTTGATAAAGATTTGCATGAAGCCAAAAGAGGTTATTGGAATTTTAACACAAAATCTGAAATGACAGCACTCATTGAAGAATGTGGATATTCAATTGTAGAGACGGATCAATTTAGGCCAAGAGCAAATTATGTTATATTTAAAAAACCTGGTAATCTAAATCCAGTCCTTTATACTACTTTGGAAATTCCAGCACAAAATTAAATTAACAGTTGATTTAAATCTAAATATCTACTATACTAATAACATTATGATAGATATCTTAAAAGACATTGTCAAACACACGCATGGCTTAGGATTCCTAGATCTAGTTAAAATCACTGGTACCAGTGATACTACTGCTGTTGATTCAATGGCAGAAGACAGATCAGTTATCTTGCAAGGATCTTTTCACAAACCACAATCAGAAATGATAGGCACTTTTGGAATGCCTCAATTGAATAAGTTAGACATTCATTTGAAGTGTCCAGAGTACAAAGTAAAAGCAGACATATCCGTTATCAATGGCACTAGAAATGGTGCAGAAACACCTACAGGAATTCATTTCCAAAATGAAAAAGGTGACTTCAAAAATGATTATAGGTTTATGAATGCTGATATTATCAATGAAAAACTTAAAACTGTAAAATTTAAAGGTGTTAAGTGGGACGTTGAAATTGAGCCTTCAGTGGCAAGTGTACAAAGGTTTAACTTCCAAGCAACAGCAAACACAGAACACAATTCTTTTGTGGTAAGAACAGAAGATAGTAATTTGATATTCACATTTGGTGATCAATCATCACATGGTGGAGAGTTTGTTTTTGCAACAGATGTGCAAGGAACTTTAAACAAAGGTTGGAGTTGGCCGGTAGCACAGGTATTACAGATATTGAGATTAAGCGATTCTGCAAAAGTAACGTTGCATTTTTCAAATGAAGGTGCAATGCAGGTTACTGTTGATTCAGGATTAGGCAAATACCAATACATTATACCAGCACAGGCGCAGTAATGACAGAAAAAAATAACAGGCAAGAACATTTAGGAGATCACAGTAGAGATTTTGCAGTGTTCTTGCCGGCTATTTCAAACTTTTACAATACTTTCATAAGCAAACAAAGAGTCACAAAAGGTGAACACATACCATTAGACAGGATACCTAAAGGATTTGAAAATGGAGTTGAAGGATTGAACTTTATAAATCCAGAAGAAGGTATGTTTACATATCCAACTGCACTATATTCAGCAGGTCACGCCTGTTTGGATATGACAAAAGTTGCAGACAGAGATAGTATGTGTGTGAACAGAGACAGAAAATTTAGCACAATAGTTGGAGACTCAGGTGGATATCAATTAGGCAAAGGTGTTATCAAATTTGATTGGAATGATTTTGAAGGATCTAAAGCAAATACAGTAAGAAACAACATTTTAAATTGGCTAGAACTTACAGCAGATTGGTCTATGACTTTAGATATACCTACTTGGGCGGCAGGTCCACAAAACAGTGCAAGAACAGGACTAAACAGTTTTAAAGATTGTTTAGATGCTTCTGTGTTTAACTTAAAATACTTTCAAAAAAACAGGTTAGGACAAACAAAATTCTTAAACGTACTTCAAGGTGACGATTGGGAAACTGCACAAACATGGTACAACGAAGTTAAAAAATATAAATTTGAAGGCTGGGCAATGGGTGGAATCAATATGTGTGATATGGAAATACTATTGAAACGTCTGATTGTGATGCGAGATGAAAAACAACTCGACGGCAAAGACTGGATACACGTACTTGGTACAAGCCAACTTGACTGGGCTTGTTACTTAACTGGTGTTCAAAGGCAACTGAGAAAACATGTAAACCCAAATGTGACAATAAGTTTTGATAGTGCAAGTGCATTTCTATCAACTGCAAATGGATTAGTTTACACGCACAACTTGTTTACCCCAAAGAGATGGAGTTACATAATGGAAAAAGCACCAGACGACAAACAATTGAAAGGGTCAACGATTCCTTTTCCGTTTAAATCAGCAATAGGGGACAGACTTACAATGGGAGATGTTTGTGCTTATGGCGAAGGCGATCTTAACAAAAACAACAAAGAAGGCAAAACAAGTTGGGACAGTTTCAGTTATTGTTTAATGATGGCGCACAATGTTTACAATCATGTTAGAGCAGTACAAATTGCTAATGACATGAACGACATTGAAATGATTAAACACAAACCTGATCTCGCATATTGGAATAAAACAAAAGCATCAGACAACACAGGTGAATTAAGTGATTTTGTACCAAAAAATATTTTGTATTTTAATCAATTTGTGGAAAAAGTGTTTACAAGTGAGAAGCCTATGGAATATATTAGTGCAAACAAATCATTCCTAGCAGACATCAGAGGTACAAGATGGCAAACATCCACAGGTGGCGGTAAAGGAACAAACAACTTTAGTTCACTTTTTGCAGATGGATAAGACAACTTTATTATGGGCACCGGGCACATATGGAGAATACACTTTAAGACTTTTCAATAACAATTATGTGCCGATCAACGTCAACGAGTACGGCGTGTTAAAAAGAGAAGTAAAAAATACACACCCCAAAAGAAAAGATCATCACCTCATACAAGAGGAACAAGTTGACACCCACACCACTAAGATCACTTACGAAAAAGGTGATGAAAATCTAATTAATAGAAACAAATGGTTTAAACTACAGGAGCATCTTGAAGAACAAGCAAATTTAACATATCCCAACAGCAAAAATAAAAAAATTTATACTATTGCAATTAACAAGTGCAATTTATTAGACCAAAATAATATATTTCGTAAAATTACAAGAGACACTACACTAGAAATTAAATTTAAAACATATCTAGAGTCAGCAAGTAAATTTGCAAACATATTTGAACAGGTATTCGAGCAACTGAGAATATCGTTCAACAAAAACCTAATTATTTCTAGTCACAGCAACTTTCTTAAAGGACAGGAAGAGATATTTCAAAACCATAAAACAGGTAATGATATATTTGCAGAAGGCAACATACTTGGTGAAAAATATTATCAACAATACGGTCTAAATTTTAATGAAAGCAATTTCGATAAAATTTATAAAGGCTAACAAATAGGTCTAAATACTCACATATGAGTGTCAAATATCTAAAGAATAAAAGTCTTTGTCCACTTCCTTTTGCTGGTGCAATAATAAACACAGATGGGTCTGTGTATTGTTGTAGTATATCCAAAGACTGTCTTGGCAACGTTAATAAACACCCTCTGGAACACATTCTAAAAACAAGCACAAAACTTAAACAAATAAAGCGGGATATGTTAGATAACAAATATCCTTCAAACTGTGTAGAATGTTACACTAAAGAAAAATACAATAAAAATTTGAACTTTGATAATATCAGTAATAGGCTTTATCATATAAAAACATTGAAAAGCAAACCTTTTAAACTTTACGAGGATTTAAGTTTGTTTGAAATGCAACAAATTGATTTAAGATGGCGTAACACCTGTAACTTCGCCTGTGTATACTGCGACAGTTATTTTAGCAGTGTATGGGCAAAGTTTGAAGGTTCTCCAGATAAAATGTCAAACAAAGCCATGCAAGAAACATTAGAGTTTGTTGAGAAGAACATCAAAAATTTAACCACAATTTACATGGCAGGAGGAGAACCTTTCTTAATCAAAGAAAATTTAAAAATAATAGATTTGATAAGGGATCAAAATCCTACTTGTCTATTGAGGATAAACACTAACCTGTCATTGCTTACACCAAAAATTTACAATGCACTGTCAAAATTAAAAAATGTTCATTGGATTTTGAGTGCTGAATCTACCGATGAAAGATTTGGCTACATTAGATGGCCTGGAAATTACCAAACATTTAAAAAAAATTTACAAAAAATAAGGCACCTACCACACAAATTTACATTCAACATGACTTGGAATGTGTTATGTGCTTCAAATATTTTAGATTTTATTGATGACCAATTGGAAGAAGGATTTCATCCTAATAATTTTGTGATCAACAATGTTACAGATCCCATGTATTTCCATGTAAACCATTTGGACCAAACCAAACGAACTGCACTTATTAAAGACATAGAACTAAGAATGGAAAAAACCAATAACAAATATTTCCTGTACAAAGTGTACCAAGAAATGGTAAATGTATTGCAGGAAACAATTGAAAGTCAACACAAAGTATTGTATAATAACTTAGAAACATTAGACAAACAGAGAAAACTAAACAGTAAGAAAATATTTACTGAACTATACAAGGAGGAAAAATGGTAAAAGTTAAAGATAAAAAACTTAAAAAACTAATTTCAGCCAAAGAATATTTGGATCGAAAGGTAGCAGAACTTACCAAGGATCGCAAAAAAGACAGAAGTTGGGACGCCAAAGCAACTTTAATAAGATTAAAAAAACAAAAACTTTTGCTTAAAGCACAAATATCTTTACTAGCAGATAAGTTTAGTAAACTTACCGTTCGAAAGTAGTTTGACAAATCAACGATCTGTGTTATAATAGTGCTATGTTAAGAGATTATTCTACAGGTTATACAGAAGATGTAAATGTGTTTTCAGGTATTGAGATTGAACATACGCCAGCATATGGTAAACAGACTCTTTTTCTAGCAAGAAATGATTTGACGTTTGATCAGATTGTCAGTTTGTGTGTGGCTTCAGATGCAGAAGCAGTTTACTATGGTGCTAACAGATCTTATATGCACAATCATGCTTTGCAACTGGCACAGATACACCAATTACTCGACAGAGGATATTGGGTGACAGTCGATTATCCATTTGAACTACATCAATTAGTTGCTAGAAAATTTAGTACGTGCTGGAGAAAAGACGGATTTATTCCGTTCTGTTCAATAATATTTCCGCACACAGAAGAAGATGACAATCTATGTTTTAAAGTAGATGATGTAGACTTCAACAAAACAAATCCAGGAGTTTGGAGTATGACTATGAAAAATTTCAAACAAAAAGCAGGATTTACTAAATGGGAAGATTATAAACAAGATGAACCAATAGAGGAGAAACAAATATGGCCAGCGATACAGAAGGCGTAATAGATCAAATGTACAATATACCAGAAGAAGCAAGAGATCAAGCATTGAAAGAAAAAGCAAACAGATCAGCAAAGTTAATTTGGGTTACATTTAGAAAAGAAGGTATACACAAATACCCTGCCGCACTTGACGATCCTAAATTGGCCACTGGTGACAGAATGGATGTTTCTTTTTTAGGATATCCACACAGACATATATTCCATTTTAAAGTTGCAATTGAAGTATTTCATGATGACAGAGACATAGAATTCATACAGTTTAAACGATGGATTGAAGATATGTACAGTGAAGGCACTTTAAAATTAGACTATAAATCTTGTGAAATGATGAGTGATGATTTGTATACTCAAATAACAAAAAAATATCCAGGAAGAAAAATAGAAATTGATGTTTCTGAAGATGGAGAAAACGGATCACACGCAATATATGACAAGTAAGCATACAAAAGTTTTGATTATAGGTTCAGGTCCTGCTGGTTATACAGCGGCCATTTATGCGGCAAGGGCCATGTTGAAGCCTGTTTTAGTACAAGGTATGCAACCAGGTGGACAACTTACAATTACAACAGACGTTGAAAACTATCCAGGTTATGCTGATGTGGTACAAGGGCCGTGGATGATGGAACAAATGAAAACACAGGCTGAAAAAGTAGGTACTGAACTTATTACTGACATGATAAACAAAGTGGACTTTACAAAAAAACCATTTGTGGCTGTAGGAGACAGTGGCACAGAATACACAGCAGATTCAATTATTATATCTACAGGTGCTCAAGCAAGATGGCTAGGACTTGAAAATGAAAAGAAGTTCAATGGCTTTGGCGTTAGTGCCTGTGCCACTTGCGATGGATTCTTTTTCAAAGACAGAGAAGTTGCAGTGGTTGGCGGTGGAAATGCCGCGGTAGAAGAAGCATTGTATCTTGCCAACATAGCAAGTAAAGTACATTTGATACACAGAAGAGACAAATTAAGAGCAGAAAAAATTGGACAAGAAAGACTATTTGCTAATAAAAAAATAAATGTAATTTGGAACAGTAAAGTTGTTGATGTAATGGGCACTGAAGAACCAAAAACAATGACAAGTATAAAATTACAAAATACTAAAGACAATACAGAATCTACTATGAAATTAGATGGTTTGTTCATTGCTATAGGTCATGATCCAGCAACAAAAATTTTTGCAGGACAAGTTGAAATGGATTCAGAAGGGTACATTAATACAAAGCCTGATTCTACAGCAACAAACATAGAAGGTGTATATGCGGCCGGTGATGTCAAAGACAAAACATATAGACAGGCAGTGACAGCCGCAGGCATGGGGTGTATGGCGGCCTTAGAAGCAGAAAAGTTTATTGCAGTAAAGGAAAGCATATGAAAGAACTTAAGATAAAAGAAAAGAGAGCAACAACTAGAAAAGGATATCTACCAATTGGTGGCGGGGCACTAAACGCCAGTTACACATTTGTAGATGCAGTGGCCAATGTGTGTTCCACAATGGGCAACATGGGTCTTGTATATGGCAAGGACTATTATTGGGCATATCATGGCTACGACAAAGACATGGAAGACTGTATTACTCTTATGGTTAAAGATGACAAATACTCAACTGCTTTACATCTTAAGTTAAAAAACAATCATAGAATCAAACACACCAAAGACGGTGACGTAACACTAATAAAGGAGACAACGTAATGGAAGGAATGAAAATACCAAAGGTAACATTCAAAGTAAGAGAAGGGGATTCGATGCCAGCAGGTGGCGGATGTCCAATTGGCGGTACATGGAAAGATGTGACCACTAATGATTATTTCAAAGGCAAAAGAGTAGTACTATTCAGTCTACCAGGAGCATTTACTCCTACTTGCAGTTCAAAACAACTGCCTGGATTTGAAGAAAACTACAACAAAATTAAAGGCATGGGTGTAGATGAAATCTACTGTATGAGTGTTAATGATTCATTTGTAATGAACGCATGGGCAGAAAAAATGAATATTGCGGATGTAAAAGTTATTCCAGACGGATCAGGAAACTTGACAAGATTCTTAGGAATGCTTATTGGAAAGAACCACTTAGGATTTGGCAACAGAAGTTGGAGATTCATGACAATCATTAATGACGGTGTTGTTGAAAAATGGTGGCAAGAACCAGGTATCAACAATGATGGTTTAGATGACGATCCATATGTTGAATCAACTCCTGAAAATTGCATACAGTACTTAGAAAGCAATGCCAAGTAATTGGTACAATAGGAAAAAAGATGTATAGACCACTTCCGGATGGAATAACAATAAAAGAATCAGATGTACAAGGACTTGGATTATTTGCAACAAAAGACTTTGATGCAGATACAGTTTTAGGTATTGTTCATGTAATGAATAAAAACTTTCCACATGGTAGTATTCGTACTGCCTTAGGAGCATTTTATAATCACAACGACAATCCAAACTGTAAAAATGTTGCAGGTTATTGGCACCAACTACCGGTAAAGTATCTAATTACAACAAAACCAATTAAAGCAGGAGATGAACTTACAGCGGCATATACTTTGTACAATGATTTTAATGACAAATGACCATTTATATTATCGATTTAGAAGCCGTTGATACTCGATACACAAAACAGTGGAAAGAGTATCTTCCTGGCCAAATTAAAAATCAAAGCAAAAAGCAAGTAATTACTATTAGTGGTGGCGAAACTCCACAGGCTACTACGCCTGGTGCTTTTTTAAACTTTGGTGGTACAAATGTTTATAAATCAGCACAAATGGAACAAATAGGTAAATTGTTTTGCGATGGCAAAATAAAAGATGGCGATTACTTCTTGTACACAGACGCTTGGAATCCAACTGTACTACAATTGAAGTACATGGCAGAACTGTTAAAAGTAAAAATTAAAATAGGTGGTATGTGGCACGCCGGTTCTTATGATCCACAAGACTTTTTAGGTAGACTGATTGGTGACGCTGAATGGGTTAGGCATACTGAAAGAGCAATGTTCAATGCATTTGATCACAACTTTTTTGCCACGCAGTTTCATATAGATCTATTTTTAAAAACATTTGATTTGGATAAAAATAAAATTTACCAAGTAGGTTGGCCAATGGAATATTTAGAACAATCATTAGAGACATACAAAAACATGGACAAAAAAGATTTAATACTTTTCCCCCACAGGATTGCACCAGAAAAACAACCAGAAATTTTTCGTGACCTTAAAGACAGTCTGCCTAAATACGATCTAGTATTTTGCCAAGAACAAACTTTAAGTAAAAATGATTATTACAATATGTTAGGAGAAGCCAAAATAGTATTCAGTGCAAACCTACAAGAAACATTAGGTATAAGTTGGTATGAAGGTGCGTTAGTTGACACTATTCCAATGATACCTAATAGGTTAAGTTACAAAGAAATGGCACTTGATGAATTCAAATATCCTAGCGATTGGACTGAAAATTTACAATCTTACAAACAAAATAAACAAAAAGTGATTGAAAAGATTACTGATTACATGGAAAATTATATCAATTACAAATCTAAAATTTTGAAACAAAAAGAAAAATTAAATCAAATGTATTTCTCAGGTACACAACTATATAAAACAATCACAGATGCAAACTGATATAGACAACACAAAAAATATAAAAGGATTGAATAAATCTGTTCTTGTTACTGGTTGTGGCTACATTGGGTCAAATATTGCAAAAGATTTATACAGAAACGGATATACTCCTGTTGTTGTAGGCAAATCTATACAGGACAGTAGTATATCTAATTTTGCTGAATGCTTTGAAGTAGATCTACCCAAAGACATCCATTTACTTGATGAAATAGTAAAAAGATATGATATAGAAAGTTGTATCCACACTGCATCATCAAAAAGCATATCAGACTCAATTGTAAATCCTAACAAATACTACAAAAATAATGTTGTTGTGACAATTCAACTGTTGAACAAACTTGTTGAATTAGGTATGAAAAAAATTGTGTTTACATCTAGTTCTGCTGTGTATGGAAATACACAAGGGCCTTGTTTAGATACCGACACAAACTTAAAACCATTAAATCCATATGGACATAGCAAGTTAATGTGTGAAAGAATTATACAAGACTATTGTAATGCTTTTGACCTATCTGCTGTAAGTTTAAGGATCTTTAATGTTGCAGGCACAGACATTGACTGTGAACTAGGCGATACTAGTAAGAATGCTAGACATTTAATACCTTCTATCATACAAGCAGGATTCCAAGCAAATGAATTTATTTTAAATGGAACAGATTACACTACACCAGACGGTACTTGTATGAGAGATTATATTCATATACAAGACGTCACTAGTGCTTGTATCATGGCATTAAAATTAGAACAAAAATATGAATGTTTAAACATAGGCACAAACATTGGTATTACTAACCAAGAGGTGTTGGATCAGATACAAAAACATACAGGAGCAATAAATGTGAGAACAGGTCCAAGAAGACAAGGTGATCCGGATATGCTGATCGCTGATATTACAAGAACAAAAGATGTATTAAATTGGAAACCCACACACAGCAGTATTGACAATGTCATACGTTCTGCTGTACAATGGTATAAGACTTGCAACAAAAAGGAAATGAATTAATGGATGATTTATTAAAAGACAGTTGGGCGCCTTCAAGTAAGGTTAGCGAAAAAATTAGAAGCAGAATTAAAAAAGCAGGAAAAAGATTTCATTCGAATGACAACATTTCTGAATATATAGAAGATGGCGAGATGGATCTGTTACAGGCAGAAGTACAGGAAAAATTACAGGGTGTGTTAGACAGTCTTGTCATTGACACAGAAAACGATCACAACACCAACGAAACTGCGAAACGTGTGGCTAAAATGTATATTCAAGAAACATTTGGTGGTAGATATAGTCCAATGCCAAGAGTTACAAGTTTTCCTAATGTTGGATACAAAAGTATGTACACTAGTGGTCCAATTAGTATCAAATCAACGTGTGCTCACCATTTACAAAACATTGTAGGTAAAGCATGGGTAGGTATTATTCCAAATGGTGAAGTTATTGGGTTGTCTAAATTCAATCGAATAATACATCACATAGTGGAAAGACCACAGATACAAGAAGAAATGACAACACAAATTGCTGATGAATTAAAAAAATATGCAAAAACAGAGCATATCGCAGTAGTAGTAAAAGCAGAACACCATTGTATGACGCACAGAGGTGTTAGAGAGCATGAGTCAGACATGACTACTGCAATCATGCTAGGTGCATTTAAAGATGACCCTGCAACTAGAGATGAATTTTATAAAATTTGTATGAGTATGAAAGGCCATGGTTAATAAAGAAACAAAAGATAATTGGGCAGATTTCCAAAAATGGGATCCAACAGATGGCATTTATCACAACATCAATACTGCTAGTGTTTTTGAAAGTGCAACAGTATGGGGAGACATAGAAGATGAAGATAAAAAACTAAGGAAAAAATATCCCTCATTACAAAAAGCATGGAAACAATATCAAGTAATAAGAAAGTTGTGTTTATCAAAAGAAAAAGAAAATGAAACTAGATAGAGAACTAAAATTAAATTTTGAAGATGTGTTGTTGAAACCTAAGCGTTCAACACTATCAAGTAGAAAAGATGTAGACATGACTAGAAAGTTTACATTTAGAAATTCAGGAAAAGTCATGGACTTCCTTCCAATATTTGCAAGTAACATGGACGGTGTTGGCACATTCTCTATGGCAAAAGTCATGCAGGAACACAAAATGATGACTGTTATTACAAAATCAACAACAGTAGATCAATGGAAAGCGGCCGCAGGCACAGGACTTAGAATGCAAAGTGTGTCTGTGTGTACAGGCACTAATATTATGTGGAATGCAGATGCAACTGATTACATGACTATGAAAAAAGTTTTAGAAATGTTTCCAGATGTAAAAATGATTACTGTTGATGTGGCAAACGCATATCACCAAAATATGGTAGACTTTATTAAAAAAATTAGAGATGAATACCCAAACAAAGTTATTGTAGCAGGCAACGTTGTAACACCTGAAATGACAGAAGAATTAATAATAAATGGAGCAGATGTTGTAAAAATTGGAATTGGTCCAGGATCAGTTTGTACTACAAGAACAATGACCGGTGTTGGTGTTCCACAATTTTCAGCCATAGTTGAATGCTCAGATGCCGCTAACGGAGTTGGCGGTCACATAATGGCAGATGGTGGTTGTGTGCATCCAGGTGATATTGCCAAAGCATTTGGTGGAGGTGCTCACATGGTCATGATTGGTGGTATGTTGGCAGGACATGATGAATCAGAACAAGAAGTAATAGATGGAAAAATAGAATTTTATGGAATGAGTTCAGACAGAGCAAGAGAAGTACACGGAAAAAGAAAAGACGGTTACAGAGGCAACGAAGGTAGATTAATAAGTTT
>MDTC01178312.1_pt1 | contig 13195 bp, 24 predicted proteins | sample 811181 | NCBI WGS metagenome assembly MDTC01 (sample SAMN05326644, study PRJNA326480) | marine metagenome | isolation source: seawater | place: Pacific Ocean: North | collected 2011 | reverse complement strand
TAAAAAAAACTGGAATATTGAATTAAAAAATTTAATTAATATTGATATTGACGGAAAACCCAATATTTTAGCAGATATAAACAATTTACCATTTAAAAATAATACTATTTCTAATTTCGGATGTTTTAATGTATTGGAATTAATTCAATTTCCAAAAATCGCAGTTCAAGAAATTTATAGAGTTTTAAATAAAACGGGTTATTTGGTTGGATACGTTCCTTTTTTGTATCCAATTCATAATCAACCTGTAGATTATTGGAGATTTAGTAATAAATCTTTATATCAGTTTTTAAGTAATGGTGGCTTTAATAATATTATTATTGAACCGTTAGGTGGTAGGTTTATTGTTATGTATGATATTATTCTTCCCAAAAAATTATTTTTTATAAGATTTATACTATCTTTATTATCTATAGGGTTAAATATGCTTTATGAAATGTTTCATAGCAAAGAATATAATAGGGAAATGTATCCTAGCGGGTATTTCTTTTACGCTAAAAAGTAAAATTTTATCTTTTTGAATATTGTTTAGCTTTTCTTGCTTTAACTAATCCGTATTTTCTGCTTTCTTTTATTCTACTATCGCGAGTCAGAAGACCTTCATTTTTTAATATAGATCTGTATGATGAGTCAGATTTAACTAATGCCCTTGATATACCTAATCTAATTGCACCACTTTGCCCCGATATACCTCCTCCAGAGACTTTAATTTCCATAGCGTTTTTATTCATCTTTTTAGTCAATTCCAAAGGATATTTAATATAATCTATTGATTCTTTTGATGGAAAAACCTCTTCTATAGGTTTTTTATTTATTGTTATATTACCTTTAGTTTGAAATAATTTAATTTGTGCTACAGCACCTTTTCGGCGTCCTATTGCATAAAAATATATATCTTTAGTTGTCATTTGAACTCCTATTTGATAATTGCGAAGAATGCGGGTGTTTCGCCCCTGCGTATATTTTTAACCTATGAATAAGTTTTTCAGATAATTTGTTTTTAGGCAACATTCCTTTGACTGATTTTCTTAAAACTTTGGAAGGGTTAGATTTTATCGCATTTCCTAATGTTTCTCTTTTGAGTCCACCAATAAATCCGCTATGTGAATATATTTCTTTATTATCTAATTTACTTCCAGTCACATGAATTTCAGATGCATTTGTTATTATTACAAAATTATTACTTAGTTTGTCTGGAGAATAAGTCGGTTTATTTTTACCAAGCAAATATACCGATATTTCAGTTGCTAATCTTCCCAAGGTTCTCCCTTGAGCGTTAATTTCAATCCAATTTTCTTTATTTACATTTGTCATTGTATATTTTTGCCTTTTTTAGTTTAAAGAAAAACCATCATATTCTACTAAAGTTAGACACAAACCTCTAGGAGGAACATTGTATTTTATAAAAAAATTTGACGAATTTTTGCTTTCTAGCATCATTTTCAATGTTTTAATAGGTGTTTTTTTTGTTCCGATTTTCAAAATAGTGCCAACCATGAACCTTACTTGATGCCTTAAAAAGCTAGAACCTTTAAATTTTAATTTCAATATATTTTTCTCTTTTATCATTGATGTGTCATATAAAATTCTTATAGGATTTTCAGGTATGCTATCTTCTTTGCAAAAATTTCTGAAATTGTGTTGCCCTTTTAGCAGGGTTAGGCATTTCTTTATATAATATAAATTTAAATCTTCTGAAAATTGTAGAGCTGTATTTCTTGTAAAAACATCTGAATCATCAGATCTTAATATAGAATACTCATATGATCTGGATATAGCTGATTTTCTTGGATGAAAATATTGCGGTGCTATTTTTATATTTTTTACTCTTATATCTTTTGGGAGGTAGTTATTTATTGCATTCTGGAGTTTTATTGGGTCATGATTCCATTTTAATTTAACAGATATTACTTGATGCTTTGCGTGTACCCCAGAATCTGTTCTGCCGGCATATTCAATACTGATTGAACTATTTACAATCTTGTTTATTGAATGTTCAATTTTATCTTGTATAGTGTTGTGAGTAATTTGTGATTGAAATCCGTTGTATTTAGTACCTTCATACTCACAAATCATGGCATAATTATTATTTTTTATCATCAGATTTATTATTATCTGAATTCGTCGTATCTCCTACAGTAGGAGCTTTTTTATCGATAGGCTCTGTAACAGGTTGTGATTGTTGGTTTGATATCGTTTCTTCTACTAATTCAATTCTTGCCATGGTAGCACCATCTCCTTTTCTAAAAAATGATTTAATTTTAGATTTTGTGCTAGAGCTAGGAATTTTAATTATTCTTGTATACCCACCATTTCTGTCTTTGTATCTATTACCTATATCTTCAAATAATTTTTTATAGGCATCAGTTGAGCCAATTTTGGAAATGACAACCCTTCTGTTATGCAAGGTGTCAGTTTTAGCCTTATGAATTATTTTTTCTGCATATCTTTTTAATTCTTTCGCTTTAGGTAAAGTGGTGTTTATTGATTCATTAAGTATTAAAGCAGAACTTAGATTTTTTAATAAACTATTTCTATGCCCGGTATTTCTTGATAATTTATTACCTTTTAATTTGTGTCTCATGGAACTTATCCTTAATCTTCTTTTGTATCTTCAGGGTTTTCTAATTCATTTGCGGCCCAAATAAATCCTTCAGGCAAAAATCCCATATTACCAAATTTATCATTTAATTCATTAAAAGATTTCACCCCAAAGTTTCTGATTTTTAACAGATCAGATCTTTTGGTTTCAATAATTAGACCAACAGTATCCAAGCTGGCTCTTTTTAAACAATTAAGCGTTCTTGACGACAAATCAAGTTGCTCTATTGTAGTGTTGTACTGCTCGGGTGACAACTGCCTCCATATTTCTGATTCTATATCATCATCATCTTGATTTTCTTCAGAAGCTTTACTAATTATCATATATTGAGTTAGCAGTACATTAGCTGCTTCTTGAATACACTTTAAGGGTGTTTTAGTTGAATCAGTCCATATTTCTAAAATAAGATTTTCTAGTTCCCCTGATTCTGATGGTGTGGTTTTTACAACTTGATAATTAACTTTTCTTATTGGGCTAAAAATCCCATCTACAGGTAATATTCCTATAGTACTTTCTTTTTCTTCAATATTTTTTACTTTGTATCCTACGCCCCTTTCTATATTGAATTCAACTGATAGTTTAGAAGTTTTAGAATCTAAAGTAGCTAAGTGGAGGTCGGGATTAACTATTTCAAAATCAGAAGAAGCCATTATATCTGCTGCACATACTTTTCCTTCTCCTTCTACTTCTAATCTTAACTTTCCGGATCTTTCAGATTTAGATTTTATTCTAATAGATTTGAAATTCAGCAATAATTCCTCAACACTTTCTTTAATTCGTTTTATTGTGGAATATTCATGAAGAATTCCATCAATTTTTACCCATGTTATAGCAGTACCTAATATTGAACTATATAATACTCTTCTTAATGAGTTTCCAATTGTAATCGCTTGGCCATTTGTTACAGGGCCAAAGATGAATTTACCATAATTTGGTTCTAGAATGTCAGTGATTATTTTAGAATTAATATTTTCTAAAAGTAAATCTGACTCCGGTTCCAATTCAGGAACTATAGAATAATCCATTATCATAGGTTTCTCCTTTTAATTATTTATCTTGAGTAATATTCGATTATTTGCATTCGATCTATATTTGGATCAAAATCATTTGATGAGGGTGTTGAAATTGCTTCACCAGTATTTGAAGTTGTATCAACTTTTAACCAATTTGGAATAATTGCATTTTTGCCTGATTCTGATTTAATTATATTTAAAAGATTTGTCTTTTTTGTTTTTTCTTGCCAAGTTATTTTATCTCCTGTTTTTACTTGAAAGGAAGGAGAATTTACTTTCTTTTCATTTACAGAAATATGTCCATGTGAAATTACTTGTCTAGCTTGCTGCCTGGTATCTGAGAATCCAAGACGATAAATAACATTATCCAATCTTAACTCTAATAATGCCAATAAATTATCGCCAGATATTCCTGGTTTTCTTACTGCTGCTTTGTAATAATTTCTGAATTGTTTTTCGACTATACCGTACATGAATCTTGCTTTTTGTTTTTCTTTCAATTGCATTGCATATTCTGAAGGCCTTCTTCTTTGAGAAAGAACTGATCTATCTCCTGGAGGAGATTTCCTTCTTTCCCAAGCACATTTGTTTGCAGGTTTTCCGCACAATACCATTCCGTATTGCCTACATTTTCTACATTTTGGTCCAGTGTATCTTGACATTATATCCTCTAATTAAACTCTTCTTCTTTTGGGTGGGCGACATCCATTATGTGGTACTGGAGTAACATCTCTTATACTTTTTACTTTAATACCTGAAGCGCTAATGGCTCTAATTGCAGAATCTCTTCCAGCTCCAGGTCCTTTTACAAATATTTCAACTTCTTGTATTCCAAAATTTATTGCTTTTTGGGCTAGTTTATCTGAGGCTTGTTGAGCAGCGAAAGCTGTGGATTTTTTTGATCCCTTGAATTCTTCTGTTCCGGAGCTATTCCATGAAAGGACACTTCCTGATCTGTCAGTTATAGTAAGAAGTGTATTATTAAATGTACTTTGTATATAAATTCTTCCATACACAACATTTTGTCTTGTTTTTTTTCTAGTTCTTTTTCTTGTAGTCATAAATTATCCTGATATATTATGTTTTTTGATTTATATCTCGGCCTCTTTTAGCAACTGCTAATTTTTTACCTCTTTTTGTTCTCGCATTTGTTTTAGTTCTTTGCCCATTTACAGGTAAGTTTTTTCTATGTCTTGTACCTTTGTATGAACCTATATCAATCAATCTTCTTATATTCAAATTTCTTTCAACTCTAAGGTCGCCTTCGACGGTATAAGAATTATCTATTGCTCCTCGAATTTTATCTAAATCGTTTTCGGTTAAATCTTTAACTTTAGGATTCCCCGTAATACTAGTTTGAGAAATGATTTTTTCAGCTATTGTAGGTCCAATGCCATACACATATCTTAAAGCTATATTTATTCTTTTATTATCTGGTATATTTACTCCAGCAATCATTGCCATTTTATTTCCTCATTATTTAAATCTATATGTTACTCTTCCCCTTGTTAAGTCATAGGGGGATAATTCTACTAAAACTCTATCGCCAGGAAGTATTCTTATGTAGTGAACACGAATTTTACCAGAAATATAAGCTAAAACTTCATGTCCATTAGCTAATTCGACTTTAAAAGAAGCATTTGGTAATGCTTCTTTAACTATACCTTCCACTTCTATTACTTCTTTTTTTGTTTTAGCCATATTATTATGTAATTATTTCATTACCTGAATTTGTGATTATAATTGTATCTTCAAAATGAGCAGACATGGTGCCATCTTTGGTTTTCACTGTCCATCCATCATTATCAATTTTAGTTTGTTCATCGCCTTCAATAAGCATTGGTTCAATGGCTAATGCCATCCCTTCTATAATTTTTGGTCCAGATGATTTGATTCCATAATTTGGTATTTGAGGATCTTCGTGTAAATTTTTTCCTATGCCATGGCCTACATATTCTTTGACAACTGAAAAACCGTTATTTGTTGAATATGTTTCTACAGCATGTCCAATATGACCTATATGATTATTTGGTATAGCTTCTTTAATTCCTAAATGCAATGAGTTCAATGTTGTTTTAATCAATTTTGAAGTTTTAGCAGGTATATTGCCAATACCTAATGTGAATGCGCTATCAGTATTGAAATCTTCATATATTACTCCGCAATCAATACTTATAATATCACCATCTGTTATTTTTCTATCACTTGGTATCCCATGTACTATTTCTTCATTAAAAGATGAGCATATTGTTCCAGGAAAACCGTATAGTCCTTTGAAGCCTGGTTTTCCACCTAAATCTAAAATTTCTTTTTCTGCTATATAATCCAATTCTTTTGTTGTAATTCCCTCTGCAATATATTTTTTAATTGTTTTTTTTACTGATTTAAGCATTTTCCCTGATTGTCTCAGGTAATTTAATTCAATATCATTTTTTATATTAATTCCTTTTGGTCTATTTAAACCAATCATTCAGTTTCCTTTAATAAAAAACAAGACTAACATAGTATACTATTTCACTTTATATCTCAATATATTCTATAACTATTTTATTCATTTATTTTTTAGATGGTTTTTAATATCATGAAATACAGATTTCACTGAGTTGTTCCCATCAATTTTGTAAAGTATTTTTTTTTCATTGTAAAAATCAATTAAAGGATTGGTTTCTTTTTCGTATATAGATATTCTATTTTTTATAGTATCAAGGTTATCATCTGCTCTTTTTTCTATAGTCTGACGGTTTAACAATCTTTGTATTAATAATTCAGTATCTACTTTTATTAAGAATACAGTATCAATATTACTATTTATTGTACTTAAAATATTAGTTAATGATTCCGCTTGATTGATATTTCTTGGGAATCCATCTAATAACCATTCATTATCGGTTTGATTTATTATCCATTCTTTCACCATATCTGTGGGAATTTTATCTGGTACTAATTCTCCTTTTACATAGTATTCATTAACAATTTTCCCAAGTTCGGTATTATTGTTAATATGAGATCTGAATAAATCGCCTGTAGAAATTTTTTTAATATTGAAATTATATGATATATTTTCTGCTTGTGTTCCTTTACCAGCTCCTGGAGGTCCTAATAGTATTATTCGCATAAATCAATCCATGAACCCTTGATAATTTCTCATTAATAATTGAGATTCAAGTTGTCTCATGGTATCTAAAGCTACACCTACCATAATTAACAGGCTAGTGCTACTTAAAGTTAAAGATCTTATACCTGTTAATCCTGTTATAAAAAATGGAGCAATAGCTATACCACCTAAAAATAATGCCCCAGCCCAAGTAATTCTAACAATTACTTTATTTAAGTATTCTTGTGTAGGTATGCCCGGTCTTATTCCGGGGATAAAGCCACTTTGTTTTTGTAGATTGTCAGATAAGTTTTGTTGTTGGAAGGTTACTAGCGTATAGAAAAATGTAAATATTACCACTAAAATAAATACTAAGATCCAATAAGGTAAATTTGTAGGGTCGAAAAAATTCGAAATAGATTTTGCTAGATTTGAACCAAAACTAGTGCTTAATGGGTTAACAAAAAATCCGGCTATTGTGGCAGGTAATATAACTATAGAAAAAGCAAATATTAATGGTATCATTCCAGCAGAATTTACTTTAATAGGTAAAATACTTGATCCTGTTTGCCTTTGTACTTGCCCTCCTCTCATAATGGTTTTTCCATATTGAACAGGAATTCTTCTTACTGCTTCTGAAAATAATACAATAGTAAAAATTATAATTGCTGTAAAGCCAATTAAAATAATTAAGCTTCCGCTAGAATTTTGTAGATATAGGCCTTGCCCTAATATATTTGGAAGATTTGAGACTATACCTCCGAAAATTATTAATGATACTCCATTTCCTAGTCCTCTTTCAGAAATAAGCTCTCCAATCCATACTAGAAATACTGTACCAGCTACCATAGATACCATTATTGTTAAAGTTGTGAAATTTAATCCAAAATCAAAGGCATTAAAAACCCCGGCTTGATTAAGTAATGTTAGCTGTCCCCATCCTTGCAATAAGGCAATAGGGATCATTATATAATGAGTAATTTGGTTTATTCTTTGTCTTCCAAGTTCACCTTCTTGAGATAGTTCTTTTAGTTGTGGAATAGCTGGAGTTAAAATTTGTATTACGATAGATGCAGTGATATAGGGATATACGCCTAACGCAGCAATACTCATATTTTTTAAAGCGCCACCGCTAAATAGATCTAAAAACCCCAACAATGCATTTTGTTCGAATGCTTGGCTTAAAGCTTGCGTATCGACTCCAGGAACAGGGACATGTGCAACAAATCTAAATACTATTAACATTAATAAAGTAAATATTATTTTATTTCTTAAATCTGGTATTTGAACAGCAGCAATCAGGGAAAGTAATAATTTTGGCATATTACTTTTGTTTCTATTTCTTGTTCTGTTGATATTCATGTTTAATTTATTCTGCTTGAATTGTAGATCCAGAATCTATAATACTTTTTTTGGCAGTTTCAGATATATTTTTAATGGTTATATGTTTTTTAGAATTTAATTTCCCAACATTTAAGATTTTTACAGGAGTTTTAGTATTTTTTATAAGCCCATGATTTAATAGATTTTCTTCATTTATTTCTATATTTGATGGAATAAGATTTAATTGTTCTAGAGTGACATGTTGGTTAATAATTTTATTATGATTTTTAAATCCTTTAAGTTTAGAAAGTTTTTTAATTAATCTTAATTGACCTCCTTCGAAGCCAGGTATAAGGCTAAATCCAGATCTTGATTTTTGTCCTTTTAATCCCTTACCTGAATATGTGCCATAGCCACTACCATTCCCTCTTCCTACTCTTTTTTTAGATTTCTTTTGCGAGTTTTTCAAATTATTAAGTTGCATGTTATTTATTCTTGAATTATTTTTACTAAATGTTTTACTTTTTTTATCATACCTAGTATTTCAGGTTTGTTATTATGTGCAATGATTTGATTTAATTTTCTTAAACCTAAACTATCTAGGATTTTCTTTTGTTTTTTGGAACTACCTATTGGACTTTTAAATAACTTTATTTCAATTTTGTTTTTATTCATTAGAAGTGCGTTCCTCAATACTATTGTTTATGGTATTAGTGCGTAATTTTAATTCGGTTTTAATATCAACTATAGAATTCAATCCTTTATATGCTGCTTTGACAACATTTGAAGGGTTGGTACTGCGCCATACTTTTGTAGTAATATTTTTAATTCCTAATACTTCAGATATGGCCCTAAGAGTTGCACCAGCCTTTATGCCGGTACCATCTGGTGCGGGTTTTAATAATACAACACTACCACAAAATTTAGATTTTATTTCATATGGGAGTGTTCCATTTATTATGGGTATTATTATCATATTTTTTTTAGCTTGTGATACAGCTTTTTTTACAGCGTCAGGAACATTTGCTGCTTTCCCACTTCCAATTCCTAACTCGCCATTACCGTTTCCAACTACAACTGTTGCTGTAAATCTTAAAGTTCTTCCACCTTTTATAACTTTTGCTACTCTTGATACCTTAACAGTTCTTTCAAGTATTGGATTGGGTGTGTTAGTTTTATTAAAATTTTGTGTATATGTCATTAGAATTTCACCCCTTCATTACGAACAGAATTTGCTAAAGCTTTAATCCTGCCGTGATATTTGTAACCATTTTTGTCAAATACTACTTTTTTTACTTTTTTTTCTTTAGCACGTTGCCCTAATAATTTTCCGACTTCTTCGGCAATATTTGTTTTGTTTTGTGTTTTTGTGGTTTTTAATTCCAAGCTGTTAGCTTGTAATAATGTGCTTCCATTATCATCATTAATTATTTGAGCGTAAATATGGTTCAAACTTCTAAATACTGAAAGTCTAGGTTTATCTTTTGTTCCGTTAATTTTTTTCCTAGTTCTTTTGTGTCTTATTACACGCATTCTATAATTGTTCAAATTAATTTCCTTCTTAATTAGTTATATTTATTAAGTTTCAGCCCTGGCACTTTTACCAGGTTTTAAAGAGACTTGTTCGCCTAAATATCTTACTCCTTTACCTGTATAGGGATTAGGAGGGCGAGATGATCTGATTAAGGCTGCTATATGTCCTACTTTTTGTTTGTCTATCCCTGAAACAGTAATTTTAGTATTATCTTCAACTTTTATGGTAATTCCTTCCGGGGCTTCAATAACATCTAAATGGCTTTTCATTACACTTAGATTGATTGCTGAACTTTTTTGTTCAGCTCTATATCCGACTCCTACCATTTCCAATGATTTACTATAACCTTCAGACACACCGATTATCATATTGTTTAATAAGCTTCTTGTTAATCCGTGGAGAGATTTTGATTCTTTTTCATCGTCATTTCTTGTCACAATAACAGAATTGTTTTCGATCAAAATATTTATTTCATTGCTAAAAGTGTTTGCCAAATCTCCTTTAGGTCCTTTTACAGAAACATTATTATTTTTGTCGACATTTATTTCGACATTTTCAGGTATATTTATTGGTTTCATTCCTATTCTAGACATTATTTTTTCTCCATTACCATATAACGCAAATGACTTCTCCACCCAAACTTTCTTTCCAAGCTTGTTTATGTGTCATTATTCCTTTTGAGGTTGAAACAATTGTTACGCCTAAATCCCCATAATATCGTGGGATTTCGCCCTTTCTTGAATAGATTCTGAGACCAGGTTTACTTATTCGTTTTAATCCATTAATTTGAGGAGTCCCTTCTGGTTTATAAGAAAGATTAAGGTTTAAATTTTTCATACGATCTTCAGTTTCAACTTGATAATTTGTAATAAATCCTTCTTCTTTTAAGATGTTAGCTATATTGGATTTTATGTTTGAATAGGGAATTTTAACAGTAGTTTTTCCTACTAAGTTAGCATTTCGTATTCTAGTTAAAAAATCTGATATTGGGTCTGTATTCATTTTATAACTCCTATTACCAGCTAGCTTTTTTAACACCAGGTAAAAGACCTTTATGCGCCATTTCTCTGAATGTAATTCTAGATAAACCAAAATAATTAATGTAGCCCCTTGATCTTCCAGAAATAAAGCATCTATTTCTGATTCTAATTGGATTTGAGTTTGGAGGTAAATTATCTAATTCTTTTCTAGCAACCAATCTTTCTTCAGGGGTCAGTTTTAGATTTTTAGATTTCATTCTAAGTTCCATTCTTTTGGCAGAATATTTTTCAACCATTTTTATTCTTTTATTATTTCTCGCTACAGATGATTCTTTAGCCATAAATTACCTCTTTAGTTATTTTTCAATTCTAAATTTTTATTTTCAATTACTTCTGTTATTAACCATTTTTTTGTTTTAGATAATGGTCTTATTTCTTTTATTATTACTTTTGATCCAATTTTTGCTTTGTTTTCCGGGTCATGGGCAATATATTTTTTGAATCTTTTAATATATTTCCCATAGAGCCTGTGTTTAAATTGACGAGTTACGCTAACAATTGCAGTTTTGTCCATTTTATTGCTTATTACGTCTCCAGTTCTTGTTTTTTTATTACCCATATTTTATGACCTTAGTATTTTCCTTTCTTGAATCACTGTTAATATTCTTGATTTATCTTTTTTTAGTTTTTTAATTTCAAAAGCATTTGCTAATTGTTTTGTTTCTAATTTAAATTTTAAATCTAACATGTCTCTATTTATATTTGTTAGTTCTTCTAACAATTCCTGGTCATTTTTATCCCTGATGCTGTCAATGTTTGACATTAAAATAATTTCCTTTCAATGAATGATGTTTTTATTGGTAATTTGTCAGATGCTAAGCTTAACGCTAATTGAGCTTCTTCTTTTTCAATCCCTGAAATTTCAAATAATACTTTTCCTTTTTTAACTGGTGAAACGTAGTGATCAACATTTCCTTTCCCTTTTCCCATCCTTGTTTCTGCAGCTCGGGCAGTGATAGGTTTGTCAGGAAATATTCGAATCCATATTTTCCCACCTTTTCTTGTATATCTTGTCATAACTCTTCTTGCAGCTTCTATTTGTCGAGCTGAGATCCATGATGATTCTTGTGCTTTCAAACCATATTCTCCAAAAGATACTTTAGTGCCCTTGGATGCGATTCCTTTTAGCCTTCCTCTATGTTGTTTTCTATATTTATAGCTTTTTGGTTGCAACATTTAATTATTCCTAATTCTTGTTTTGATCCGGATTTATAAAAGGGAACCCAAATGAAGTAAGTAATTTTATACCTGATTCATTATTTTTTGCAGTAGTTACTATTGTTATTTGTAAACTACGTATTTTATCTATTGAATTATAGTCAATTTCAGGGAAAATGACTTGCTCTTTAATACCTAAGGTATAGTTACCATTACCATCAAATGATTTATTTGATAATCCCCTAAAATCTCTTACTCTTGGTAAGCTTAAGTTGATTAGTCTGTCAAGAAATTCGTACATTCTATGGCTTCTTAATGTTGTAGCTACTCCGATAGCCATTCCTTCTCTTATTTTGAATCCTGCTATAGAAGATTTGGCTTTTGTTGTAATAGGTTTTTGCCCAGTTATCAATGAAATATCTTTTATACAATGCTCTAAAGCTTTAGAATTCACGAGAGCTTCACCTAATCCAACATTAATAACTATTTTTTCTATTTTTGGTGCAGCTAGTATATTAGTTAAATTTAAATCTTTAGTAAGTTCAGGGGCAATGCTTTCTCTATATAATTTAAGTAATCTTGGGATTTTAATTGTTTCATTAGCTTTTGTCATACAATTACCTCTCCAGTCTTTTTATTTATTCTGACTTTTGATTTGTCTTTTAATTTTGAAATACCCACTCTGGTTGGTTCATTATTATTTGGATCAATTAATGCTACATTGCTGATATCCACAAACATTTCTTTATCTATAATGCCTGCTTGCTGTGTTTCTGACTGAGCTTTCATATGTCTTTTGTAAATATTTAATCCTTCAATTAATAGTTTTCCTTTTTTTGGGAAAACTTGTTGTACTTTCCCTTTTTTCCCTTTATCTTTGCCAGTGATGATTAGTACATTGTCGTTGACTTTTATTTTTTTCATTAAAGTACCTCCTGTGCTAAAGATACTATTCGCATGAAGTTTTTATCTCTTAATTCTCTTGCAACAGGGCCAAATATTCTTGTTCCACGTGGCAATTTGTCATCACTGATTATCACTGCAGCATTATCATCAAATTTTATATAGCTTCCATCTTTTCTTCTTATTTGCTTAGTCGTTCTGACAATGACAGCTTTTACTATTTCTCCTGATTTTATTTGAGATGATGCTGTTGCTTGTTTTACAGATGCAACTATTATATCTCCAGCATGAGCATATTTTCTCCCACTACCACCAGGGACACCTATACAACTTATAATTCTTGCACCAGAATTATCTGTAACTTTCACTCTACTATAAATTTGTATCATCAGTATTATCCTTGGTTTTAGTAGTTTTTTTAGTACTAGTTTTTGGTTTTTTTACTTCAGTAACTTTAGGTTTAATTTCCTCAGCGGGTTTTGTTGTGGATTTAGTACTAGTTTTTGGTTTTTTTACTTCAGTAACTTT
>MDTC01247863.1_pt1 | contig 13196 bp, 13 predicted proteins | sample 811181 | NCBI WGS metagenome assembly MDTC01 (sample SAMN05326644, study PRJNA326480) | marine metagenome | isolation source: seawater | place: Pacific Ocean: North | collected 2011 | reverse complement strand
GAGGTAACTCCGCCTGACTGAGCATAAAATGCATTTTTCATGCCACTTATCTTATACTCCCTTTATTATAACTAAAAGTATGAAAATTTTTTTTCTTGGCATCTCTGGAACTTTTATGGGTAATCTTGCTCAGATGGCAAAGCATCAAGGTCATGAAGTTTTAGGTGTTGATGATAGAGTCTATCCTCCAATGTCAACAGAATTGAAGAGTGCAGGAATTAACTTCTCAGAAGGCTATGTAGCTAAAAATTATCATTCTGCTGATCTATATGTGATTGGTAATACAATTTCACGCGGCAATGAAATTTTAGAAAATATACTAAAAAATGAAGATAAGATAATTTCTGGACCAGACTGGCTATATAAAAATATTTTAAAAAATAAGAAGGTTATTGCTGTGTCTGGCACTCATGGCAAAACATCAGTTACTTCAATGATTACTCATGCATTGATTGATAATGATGAGGATCCAAGTTACTTAGTGGCTGGCATTCCGAAAGGTTTCAATAAATCTTGGAATTTAACAGACTCTGATTACTTTGTTATCGAAGCAGATGAATATGACACTGCTTATTTTGATAAAAAACCTAAATTTTTCCACTATAAGCCAGAAATTCTATTAATTAACAATATCGAATTTGATCATGCAGACATATACAAAAATATAGAACAGATTGAACAAAATTTTATGGAGCTTGCACTAGGGTTACCAAAAGAATCAATAATTTATATTAATTCTTCTGGCGTAAAAAAATCTTTTTTAGATGCAATTAAAAAAAATATAAACATTAAGGCTCAGATACAGATTTTTAATGCTGAAGCAGACGATATCTATGACATTAATAGAAATATTACAGTCAAAGGTCTTGAAGAAATTGTTTCTGAAAGTAAAGTCAGAGAATCTTTAAAGGATTACAAGGGTGTTAAAAGAAGGTATGACACTATCTTTGATAGTGAATCTTTTAAAGTTATTGATGATTTTGCTCATCACCCAACTGCAATAAAAGAAACACTGAAAATTGCTAAAGAAGAGAATGAAAATGTGACTTTAATCGTAGAGTTAGGCTCAAACTCAATGCGAAAAGGAATACACGATGATGCTCTTATTAAAATTTTTAAAGAAAATTCTTCTTACGTAATAAGTGCAAGCGCAGAACAAGAAAAAAAATTTGGAAATTATGCTAAAAATTTTACAAAAGACAACCTAGAGACTCTTTTACAAAAAGACGATTTTAAAAAAACTATCTTAATGTGCGGCAATAGAAATTTTGAAGGTTTTCAGACTCTTATTCTTAATTATTTAATTTAAGCATTATAATTCAATTAAATGGTGCCAAAATTTCATTCCGCTAAACAAATCAAAAATTTATGTGCATTAGCTCTAGATGAATTAAAAGCTCAGAATATAAATGCTTTTGACGTTGAGAAGATATCATCTTTTGCTTCATATATTTTAATTGCTACAGGAACTTCTAATAGACATATACAGTCTATAGCAAATAAGGTCATTGATAATTTAAAAGATAACAGCGTAAAGGTTTTAGGCACAGAAGGTACAGAATCAAATGAGTGGATCTTAATTGATGCTGGCGATGTTTTAGTAAATATTATGACTGAAGATTCAAGAGATCATTATGATCTTGAATCATTATGGAATCGTTCAAAACAATGATTAAACTAAAACTAATCTATATTAAAAATAGCAAAACAAAATATATCCAAGATTTTGAAAATGACCTGATTAATAGAATGAAAAATCTGATAGACATCAAAATGGTTCCAATATCACACAAGAAAAAATTTAGTTCTAATGATGAGCTTATAAACTATGAAGGAGAGCTTATGAAAAAAGAGTTGCAAGATAATAGTTCATTTTATTGCTTTGATAAAAAAGGAGATAAACTTAGTTCAGAACATTTTTCAGAACTTATTTTTTCTCAAAATCAGACCATGCACTTGATAATTGGAGGCGCATATGGAATTTGTAAGAATCTAAAGATGAAGGCAAATAAAATAATTTCATTCTCAGATATGGAATTCTCTCATGAAGTTTTTAGACTAATGGCCTTAGAACAGATTTATAGAGCAAAGTGTATATATACTAATCATCCTTACCATCAAAATTGAAAGATAATAGATTTGCAATATATCGTGGAAGAACAAGACTGCTTCTTGCCTTTTTTATCTTAATTCTAGCTGTATCTGTCGGAAGATTTTTTTATCTACAGATAATTAAGGGAGGAGAATTAAGAGACTTAAGAGAACAGAACATAAATGATTTCGATTACATCTACCCAAAAAGAGGAAGAATTTTATCAAAGGATGGAATAGTCCTTGCAGAAGACAGAAAGATATATTCAGTTGCTATAGATCTAGAACAAAAGCCAAGCGAAAGATCAATACAAATATTTGCAAATATTTTTTCTAATAGGATAGATTTTGAATCTATTAAATTAAAAGTAGAGCAATCATTAAGATCTAGAAGATCTGAAATTATTTTAACAAAAATAGGTCAGGAAGATTTAGCAAAATTCCTTGTTAGAGGAGAAGAGCTAACAGGGTTCTCTATTATTGAAGATTATGAGAGACAGTATGATTCTCATCCATCGTTTTTTCATGTTCTAGGACATATGGGCTATCTAAATCAATCTGATATTGATCATTTCTCTCAAAAAATTGATAAATACAACCCAAAATTATGGAGAAAGGTTGGCAAATCAGGAATTGAAAGAGTGTATGAAAAAGAGCTTCAGGGCAAACATGGAAAAAAATTCTTTCAAAGGAATGCTAGAGGCGATAGGAGAGTTATAACTAGTGAAGAACCTTTTTCTGAAGGTAGTGAGATTATAGTCTCTATAGATTATTCAGCGCAAAAATTAGCTTATGAATTAATGCAAGGCAATAAAGGTTCAATCGTTGTCATAGATTTAAAAGATTTTAGCATTCCTGTTGCTGTAAGCGCCCCATCAATAAGCGCTAATGATTTAAGAGGGATATCTAGCGCTCAGTATCAAGAACTTTTAAATGATTCTTCTAGACCTCTTTTTAATAGAGCATTTATGGGCTTATATCCTCCTGGATCTTCTATAAAACCTCTATTTGCAACTTTTGCTTTAAGCAATTCATATACAGATTGGGAAGAAACAATATTTGATGACGGGTTCTTTAGATTCGAAGAAGAGCAAAGAGTCTTTAATGCTTGGAAAGAAGGTGGACATGGATATACAGATCTAAACAAAGCTTTAGTTGAAAGTTCTAACCCATTTTTTATGAATTTATCTGTTAAATATGAAAAGTCTAAATTTGTTGAATTATTAAAATCATCTTCATTTGGATCAAAGTTATGTGAAGATTGTTATCCACATCAATACAGTCCTTTAATTGATGATGCATGGAAAAGAAAAAATTTTGGCAAAGAACTCTTCAAGGGAGATTTTATAAATTTAGGCATTGGCCAAGGTTATATGTTAACGACTCCATTACATCTTTCACTAATTGCAGGAATGTTAGCTTCTAAAGGACAATATAAATTACCTTATTTAGTAAAAGAAAATGATCTAGATTTTTCAATAGATGTTGAAATGGAAGAACTAGATTGGGTAAAGTTAAATCAAGCATTAATCGATGTTGTTTATTCTAAAAATGGAACTGGTTATAGGATTAAAGCTGGTAATTTAAATTTAGCAGGCAAAAGTGGTACTGCTCAAGTAGTTGATATTAATTCAAGAGAAGAATATGACGAAGTTAGAGAAAACCCCAATCTAAGAGATCATGCAATATTTATTGGATATGCTCCTTTTGATGATCCAAGATATTCAATTGCTGTTATTGTTGAAAATGGAGAAAGTGGAGGCAGAATAGCTGGCCCAATTGCTCGAGATGTATTAAAGGACTTGCTAGATGACATTTGATCTGAGAACCACAATAATAATTTTTTCTTTAGCTCTAATAATATTAATGGGTTCTCTTACCGTTTATTCTGTTACTTCAATTGATATTTATTATTTCTCGAGATTCTTGTTAATAAGTATTTTTGCGATTCTTCTAGTAACACTTATTTTTAATCAAATAAATCTTAATCGGATACTTTCTGTTGGCTGGGTTCTTTTTATTCTTAATATAATTATTGTTTTAAGTGTTGAGCTTTTAGGTAATGAAGTAAAAGGCTCAAAAAGATGGATTGATTTTGGTTTTTTAAGCATACAGCCTTCAGAGTTCATGAAAATTACATTTGCATTATTTGTCATACAATATCTGAGGTTCTATAGTTTTCAATTTAATCCTTTTAGAACTTTATTTTTACTTGCAGCGCTATTTTTATCTGCTATTCCAATAATTATTCAGCCAGATCTTGGGACGGGTTTAGTCTATATATTATTAGGGCTCATGCTCTTGTTTATATGTGGTATGCATAGATTCTATTTCATTATTATGGGAGTCTTTGGAATATTATTATCGCCAATTATTTATAGTTTTGGCCTAACCTCATATCAAAAATCTAGAATAATAAGTTGGTTCTCTTCAGATCAGACTTTATCTGAAAAATGGAATATATTACAGTCTGAAATTAGCATAGGTTCTGGCGGCTTATTTGGAGAAGGTTTTCTGAATAGTAAACAAAATGAATTCAATTTCTTGCCTGAAGCTGATACAGATTTTATCTTTTCAATTTATGCAGAACAATTTGGATTTTTAGGTGTACTAGCTATTTTTATTCTAGTTGGCCTATTCATATTGCTAACAACAATTATCTCAATGGAACAAAAGAGACTTACAGATGATCTATCTCCATATTTTTTAGGAACTTATTTCTCTTTAGTAATAGGATTTAGTTTTTTATTAAATATATTAATGGTTAGTGGTTTAATTCCGGTAGTAGGGCTTCCACTACCTTTTTTTACTAAGGGAGGCTCATCTCTGTTATGCTTTTCCATAATGATTGGTTTAATTTTTTCTTCAAGGAGTTTTTTAAGATGATAAGAATATTTTTACTATTTCTTTCATTCAATATTTCCTCAAATATTTTAGAAAGAGAAGATATTAAAGAATTCATAGATTTAGCAGTAGAAAATTCAGATCTAAAGAGAGATGAGATAATTAATTATTTAAAAGATGCAGAACCATCTAAAAGAGCAGTACAAGCCAGAAGTAATCAGCCAGAAGTAAAAGCAACATGGGATGACTACTTAAGCAAAAGAGTTACTTTAAGAAGAATTGATAATGGTGTTAAATTCTTAGAAGATCATATTGATATATTTAGATCAGTAGAAGAAGATTACGGTGTTTCAAAGTTTTATATTGCTTCAATAATTGGCATGGAAACAAATTATGGCACTTATTATGGCTCCTATAATCCTTTAGATACAATCTTTACAAGAGCATTTGAACCAAGTAGCAATTTTTGGCAAAAAGAATTAATTCAATTATTTATTTTGTCTAAAAGGTATAACTTAGATCCAAAGAAAATAAAGAGTTCATGGTCTGGTGCAATTGGTTTAGGCCAATTTATTCCGTCTAGTTATAATGCGTATGGTGTAGATTATGATCTCAATGGATTCGTTGATTTATTAGGTTCAAGGGAAGATGGAATTGCAAGTGTTGCAAATTATCTTAAAGCTAATGGTTGGGTATCAAACGAAGATGCTGCACTTCAAATTAATTTTAGTGGAAATTTCAATAACTTAGATGAAGATCAAATAAATGAATTAAATCTTCCTTTCGAATTGAATAATTTTAGAACAAAAATTAGTTTCAAAGAATTAAAAGAAGCTGGATTTAATTTTGAAGGGGAATATTCATCTAAGATATCTCCTATTCTTGTTAAACAAAAAGATTTAACAAAACTTTATTTAGGATTTGACAATTTTAGGGTTATAACTAAATATAATCGAAGTAGTAAATATGCTTTAGCTGTTCATCAGCTTGCAGTGAAAATTTCAGATAGATTTTATGAATAAAATTATTTTTATACTTTTAGCCCTTTTAGGCATGAATGTTTCAGCAATACCTAATCCTCCAGATTTGGGTGTTGGAAGCTATATTCTATATGAGCCTAATACTAATAAAGTTTTAGTCAGCTTTAATTCTGATGCGCCGGTTGAGCCAGCTAGCTTAACTAAGCTTATGACGAGTTATGTTGTAGCTGATTATATAAAAGACGATTTTATAGACATGACTGATACTCCAAAAATATCTGTAAAAGCTTGGAAAACAGTAGGCTCTAGAATGTTTATAAGGGAAGGAACAGAAGTATTAGTTTCTGATTTAATAAAAGGAATGATAATTCAATCAGGGAATGATGCGAGTATAGCTTTAGCTGAACATGTAGCTGGAAATGAAGAAAATTTTGTTTATTTGATGAATGAATATGCTAGTGAATTAGGCATGAATAATACTTCTTTTAATAATGCAACAGGACTTCCTGACCCTTTAAATGTAACTTCAGCTTATGATCTAGCAATATTAACGACAGCATTAATAAAGAATTTTCCAGATCATTACAGAAATTATTCTCAAAAATCATTTACTTTTAATGAAATAAAACAGAAAAATAGAAATCAATTATTGTGGAGAGACGATATATTTGATGGGGTTAAGACAGGCTATACCGAATCAGCAGGTTATTGTCTTGTTGGTTCTGCTGTCAGAGATGATATGAGATTAGTTGCAGTTGTTTTAGGAAGCGAAAATGATAAAAGGTTTAATGATGTATCTGCATTAATGACATATGGTTTTAGATATTTTAAAACAGAAAAATTATTTTCAAAAAATGACCCTCTTAAATCAATTCAAGTAATTGCAGGCAAAAAGGATAATGTGAATATAGGCATATCGGAAGATGTTGTCCTAACATTACAGAAAGATCAAAGAGAATCTTTAAGATATGAAATATCTACAGAATCACAAATACTTGCCCCTATAAATTCAATGGATAAGGCCGGAACAATCAAAGTATTAGATGGAGATAATAATATTATTTTTCAGACTGATTTAATTTATTTAGAATCTATTGAAGAGCTAGGCTTTTTCCAGAGATTGATTGCAATTATTTGGAATTGGATTAAATCTTTATTTAATTAAGTAGATAATTTTAAGACTACATTTTTAGCTTTTATCCAAGGATCGCCATCAATTAATCCTTTAAGGGCCTTATCGGCTCTATCAAGATTACTTATAGACTCTCTAATCTGTTGCATCGATATTCTTTTTGCAATTGTGTTGTACCATTTAATTTGACTATCCCATATATTGAGAGGTTTAAGATTGCTGTTATTATTTTTTAATGCATTTAAAGCTTGGCAATCTCTGGCTAATATCCATATCAAAAGACTAATAGAATTCCTATCATTACTCTTCATAGACTCAAGAATTTCTATGGCCTGTTGAGTCTCTTTTTTACTTATGTGTTCGATTAGTCTTGAACTTTTTCTAATTCCATTGTCATTAAAAATATTTAAAATTTCTTTCTCTTCTTTAAAATTAAGAACCTTTAAAATTTCAAGATCATTAATTAATAAAGAAAAATTACCTTCATATAATTTAACTAGATTATTTATATTTTTTTGGTTATTAACTATTTCTGGAAGATTCGCTTTTAAGAAATCAATTACATTTGAATCACTAACTATTGAGCACTCAACTATATGAGAATTAGATCTAAGAATTGGAAGAATGTCTTTTAAGATAATTTTTTTTGAAATATTCTGAATCTCTATAAAAATTAAATTTTCTGTATTAGCTTCAGATATTAATTCGAATGAAGTAATCAAATCTTTATTTAAGCGATTTTTTTTTAATCTAATAAAAATAACTTTTTTTTCATTAAATAGACTATTAGATAATATCGCCTGATTAAAATTTTCATTAAAATCTTTTTCTTCCATATTTAAATAAACTTTTTCTACCATTCTTAGGTCTTCATTGGCTAAAGCATGATTTTTTACTCTAACTACTAGAGCTGGCTCCTCACCAAATATTAAGAATTTTTTATGAGAAAAATTCTCTAGATTTAGAAACTTATTTACGTCAATATTAAAATCAGACATTGTTTAATATGATTGTGCAAAAATCATTTATTATTAATTCTCTTAATCTTTTACTTTCTTCTTCTGCCATATTGCTAGAGATATAATTTGTAGTGTTTATCTTTGAAGATTTCATAAATAAGGCTTCTTCTGACTGTCCAATTTGAGCTGTTAATTTCGCATTAACTTTAGTATTAAACTCTAAACCTTGACTAGTTATATTCTCTGCAAATTCACCTATATCTAGATCATAGAGTTTAAAATTAGTCTCTGCTTTACTTAGACATTTTTTAAAATGAAACTTATCTGAATTTGTAAAAGTACCATCAAAATCAATGGTACTTTTAATCTCCTGGAAGGATGAGCAGCCAGATAGAATAATTAGAAATAAAAAACTACGAATGAACAAAATTAATTAATTTATCTTTTATAAAAATTATTTTAATTATATTCTTATTTTCTAAATGTCTGGCTACATTTTTATTTGTTAGGGCTATTTCTTTCACTTCATTTTCTTTTAAATCTATTGGCATCATAATATTTGCTCTTAATTTGCCATTAACTTGCACTAGATAATTTAATTCTGAAAGATCAGCAATAAAGAATTTATCTTCAGGCCATTTTGCTTGCGCAATATCTTTCTTAAGCACTTCTGCATATAGTGCTTCACATATATGTGGAGCTATTGGGTATAGAGCAAGCAGTAAGAAATCATATGCACTTAAGAGATCTTTCTTTGAACAATTAATATTTTTACTATCAACACGTCTATTAATATTATTTAGAATTTCCATGCAAGATGAAACAATAGTATTTAGATTAAGCCTCTTTTCATAATCATCATTTATTTTCTTAAATAATTTTTTACATTCATCTGTAAGGTCATTTTTATTCTCTTTAAATTCTTTTTTGTCGAGTTCACTAATATTTATTGATAGACTCCAAAGTCTTTTAAGAAATTTATGACAACCTTCTAGACCATTATCTGACCATTCAAGAGATTGTTCAGGCGGGCTTGCAAATATCATGAATGTTCTTATTGAATCGGCTCCATATTTTGCTACATATTCTTTTGGATCAACTGTATTACCCTTTGATTTAGACATTTTTGCTCCATCTTTAAGAACCATTCCTTGTGTTAGAAGTTTCTTGAATGGCTCATCTCCTTCAACTATACCCATGTCTCTTAATGCTTTAAAAAAGAAACGGGAATACAGTAAATGAAGAATTGCATGCTCTACTCCTCCTATATAGAGATCAACTGGCAACCAATATTTTGTATTTTCATCAAAGATCTTTTTATCGTTAGTCGCTGATGTATAACGTGCAAAATACCATGATGATTCCATAAAGGTATCAAATGTATCAGTCTCTCTTTCAATTCCATTATCTAATTTTTTAAATTCCTCATTTTGATGAAGAGGGCTATATTTTCCATCTACAGATATAGGCAGTTCAACTGGTAATTCTTCACTAGGCATAGCTTTACCATCTTTATAGATTATTGGAATTGGACAGCCCCAATATCTCTGTCTACTGATACCCCAATCTCTTAATCTGTATTGATATAAAATTTTAGCTGCATTATTTTCTTCTAGCTTTTTAGCTACCTCATTAAAAGCTTTATTTGAATCAAGACCATTAAAGCTCTCTGAATTTACTAATTTGCCTTGGCCAGAGTATGGAAGTTTATCTTTGGAGTCTATAACTCTTGTTATAGGTATTTTATATTTTTGAGCAAATTCAAAATCTCTTTCATCATGTCCAGGGACTCCCATAATTGCACCTGTTCCATAATCCATTAGCACATAGTTTATTATCCAAACAGGTATCTTCTCGCTTGTAATAGGGTGAACAATATTAAGTTTTGTTTTGTAGCCTAGTTTTTCTGCTTTAGCTAAATCTGCTTCTGCAGATGATACTTTCTTAATCTCTGATAAAAATTCTATTAAATCTTTATCATTTTTTGATATTTCATTAACAATAGGATGATTAGGTGAAATACCAAAGAACGTTATACCAAAGAGGGTATCAGGCCTGGTTGTAAATGCTCTAATTTCTTCATTAGTATCTGTTATAAATTTAATTTCAACACCTTTAGATTTGCCAATCCAATTTTTTTGCATATTGATAACATTCTCTGGCCAATCTATGGCCGCTAAATTTTCTTCTAATTCATCTGCATAATCTGTAATTTTTAGAAACCAGGTATCTATTTCCTTTAATTCGACTTCAGCTCCTGTTCGCCATCCCTTACCATCTATGACTTGTTCATTTGCAAGAACTGTTTCATCAACCGGATCCCAATTAACAAGTGATTTTTTACGATAAGCTAAACCTTGTTCATAGAATTTTAGGAAAAGTTCTTGCTCAAACTTATAATAAGAGACATCTGAAGTATTCAGTTCTTTTGACCAGTCATAGCTAAATCCTAGTGATTTAAGTTGTTCACGCATATTTTCTATATTCTTTTCTGTCCAATCTTTTGGATGAATATTTTTTCCTTTGGCGGCATTTTCTGCAGGCAAACCAAAAGCATCCCAGCCCATAGGTTGCAGAACATTAAAACCCTTAAGTCTTTTGTACCTTGATACAGCATCACCTATTGCATAATTTCTAACATGTCCCATATGCAAGTTACCTGAAGGGTATGGAAGCATTGATAAACAATAATATTTTGGTTTTTCTTTATCTGCTATTGCAGTAAAGGCATTAGATTTATCCCACTTGGATTGAATATCTTTTTCAATTTTTGAGTGATCGTATTCTATTTCCATTTAAATTAACTCTTGTTCCAGGTACTTAATATAGTAGTTAAAATTTTGAAATTGATTATCTTCAAGAATGCGTAAATGTAATTCTTTATTAGTCTTTATTCCACTTACAACTAATTCATTTAATGCCATTTTCATTTTATTTATAGTTTTCTCTCTATCTCTATCTTTAACTATAACTTCAGCAATCAATGAATCGTAGTTTGTAGGCACCCTATAGCCACTGTATATCTGAGATTCGAATCTTACATGATAGCCACCAGGCCTATGAACATTTTCTATTACTCCTGGCGATGGAACAAAAGTTTCAGGATCTTCAGCATTTATACGGCACTGCATTGCATGTCCATTTATTCTTATATTATTTTGATCTAATTCAAATTTTCCTTCTAAAGCTAGAATTAATTGAGACTGAACTAGATCAATTCCTGTAATCATTTCAGTGACCGTATGTTCAACTTGTATTCTTGTGTTCATTTCAATGAAGAAAAATTGTCCATTTTCATAGAGAAATTCTAATGTACCAGCACCTTCATAATCCATTTCTTCACATGCTTTAACACATATATTCTGTATTTCATCTAATTTTTCTTTTGGAATATTTAAAGCAGGCGCTTCTTCTAAAATTTTTTGATATTTTCTTTGTAAAGAGCAATCCCTTGAATATAGATGAATAGCTTTACCTTTTCCGTCACCAAATACTTGTATTTCAATATGTCTAGGCTTGCTTAGATATTTTTCTATAAACACTTTATCATCGCCAAATGCTAATTTTGCTTCATTCTGAGCACTAACAATAGAATCCCATAATTCATCTTCACTATTAACAATACGCATACCTTTTCCGCCACCACCGGAAGTAGCTTTAACTATTACTGGATAGCCAATCTCTTTTACAATTGATCTGATTTGTTCGTTTGATTGAATATCTCCGGAATATCCAGGTACTATTGGTATCCCTAAAGAAGAAACTAATTCTTTTGCTTTAATTTTATCTCCCATAATCTCAATTACTTTGGAATCTGGGCCAATAAATTTAAATCCAGATTCATTACATTTTTCCGCAAAAGAAGCATTTTCAGCTAAAAAGCCATAACCTGGATATATTGCATCTGCATTTGCTAATTCTGCAGCAGCAATAATTGCCGCTTCATTTAGATAGCTATCTTTAGCAGGACCAGGACCAATGCATATTGCTTCATCTGAAAGTTTTAAATGTTTTTGATCTTTATCAACAGTTGAATATACTGATGCAACTTTATAACCAAGCTCTTTAGCAGCTCTTAGGGCTCTAATTGCAATTACTCCTCTATTTGCAATTAGTATTTTTTTAGCTTCTTTCAATTGAGATTAAGGTTTGATTGAATTCAACTGGTTCTCCATCTTCTATATCAATAGAAATAACTGTTCCATCAAATTCTGATTTGACTTGGTTCATCATCTTCATAGCTTCAATAATGCAGACAGTATCACCCTTCTTTATTTTTTGACCTACTTGAATAAATGGCTCTTTATCAGGAGCAGGTTTCCTATAGAAAGTTCCAACCATTGGAGAAGCAATAACATCAAGATTAATAAAATCATCAGCATTAACACTCTCTTCTTGTTTTATTTCTTTCTTAAAAGGTTTTGAAACCGATTGAACTATATGTTTTTCTTTCTTTCGGTTTATTCTTACACTTTCTTCCCCTTCTTTTACTTCAATTTCATTTAAATCTGACTCTTGAAGCATTTCGATAAGCTTTTTTATCTTTCTAAGATCCATCTTTTCTCCTCATTATTTTATTTAATGCAAATTCATATCCATCTAAACCAAATCCAACAATAGAACCTATAGCAATATCACTAAAGAAAGAATGATGTCTAAATTCTTCTCTAGCATAAATATTACTTATGTGAACTTCATAAAAAGGAAGCTTTACAGAGAGTATGGCGTCTCTTATAGCAATATTTGTGTGTGTATGCGCACCAAAATTAAAAATACCATAATCATATTTTTCATTCTTATGAGAATGAATTTTTTCTATAATCTCTTCTTCAGAGTTACTCTGGAAGAAATGTAGGTCAGCACCAGATTCTAGCAAATTTAACCTATTCTCAAGGTCTTTTAATGTTTCATTACCGTATAAATCTATTTCTCTTTTACCAAGCATGTTTAGATTCACACCGTTTACTATTAGAATTTTCATTTTTATGATTTTAGATGAATTTAACTACATATTCAATGAATTTAGTAACATTTTAGCAACAAATATAAATAAAAATTAGACTAATTTATGGCATATTGACCGTTAATAATAAAGAAATTAAGTAAAATTTCTATTGAAAAATCTTATCTAGGTTATACTTAGTCTCCTTAAGAACATAACATGCAAAAAACATTATTTCCAAGAGTTAG
>MDTC01212223.1_pt1 | contig 13199 bp, 12 predicted proteins | sample 811181 | NCBI WGS metagenome assembly MDTC01 (sample SAMN05326644, study PRJNA326480) | marine metagenome | isolation source: seawater | place: Pacific Ocean: North | collected 2011 | reverse complement strand
CTTACGTGTTTTACGAACCATCTATATATATATTAATATATAAATAAATATATTAATATATAAAATAAAAATAATTTTAAAAATATTAATTTATTCACCAGTTAAAGATTCAACACTATCACATTTATCACACGTATGTTTCTTAATATCTGATTCTTCTAAATTATTCCCTTCTATCTTTATTTCTAATTCTTTATTTGGAATTAATTTTTCTTGTTCCAAAATTATATCTTCAACTCCTTCTGTGTAATCTTCTTTATTATCATATTTAATTTCAGATTTGTCGTTATCAGGTTTGTCGTTATCAGGTTTGTCGTTATCAGGTTTGTCGTTATCAGATTTGTCGTTATCAGGTTTGTCGTTACCAGGTTTGTCGTTATCAGGTTTGTCGTTATCAAGATTTTCTTTGTTTATTTCATCATTATTATTATTCTTTACCTTATAAATAATACAACGATCAAGACCATTACAAATTGATGGCATAGCAACTTGATAATTTTTAAATTTATGATTAAATTGTTTAATGACTCCGTCATCAATTAATGGGCCAGCTTCAATTAATCTATCATATTCTGCTCTGGCTAATTTTAAGAAATCACTTTGAACTACTCTTCTCTTTCGATCTAGTGCCAATTCAATCGCAATATTTCTTTGTAATTTACCCCAGGAAATACCAGCTAAACGATGACCTTCCATTAATTCAGCAACTTTTAAGAAATTTTGTAAAGTAGAAATAATACCTGCGAAAATATTAACACCACCAACAATTGCTGATGCTAAACTTTTACTTTCTTCAGGTACAAATGAGTCCATACCAACATTTGCTGCACCAGTTAATGTTGAAAGAATAATAACAGGAATTGAAAATCCATAATACCAGTTTTTATAATTTTTTTCACATCTACCATGTAACCACCTATAACAAGAAGCTTTTTCAGACCATTCTGCTAATAACAACTCACATTCATCTGTCCATTCATCAAAATCAATTTCACGATCTTTTTTTTTTGCCATTATATAAAATTATATATTTAAATTTGATATTAATTTAAAAATTACACAATAAAATTATTTACTAATGTTTCAATATATTTTATCTGCTGCCAAATTAACGTTACCTTTTTTAATTCCATGTACTCTTAATATTGGAACACACTTTATATGTGAATATATTGGATGTGATACATGGTACTCATTATTGGGATATAATTTAGCTTGCAATGCTTGTATAGATGCTAAAAAATTATTAAAAGATCATCAAGTTAATATGTATTGGTCAATTGGATCAGTTTTAGTTTCTAAAATGGACCTATTTATGGGAAAAGAAATTATAGATAAAGTATCATAATAAATTAATATAAAGATATTTTCAAAATTAATAGTAATTAGTAATGATCCGTCTTTGTGTATTTGATTTAGGAGGAACCATAATTGATAAATATTCATTATCCCCTTTTTTATCTCTTAAGAACGCATTTAAAACACATGGCGTTAATATTCACAATTCTCTAATATTTGATGATATGGGGAAAGATAAAAAAGAACATATCAAATTAATTTTAAATGATAAATATGTGAAACGTAATTGGTTTCAAGAACATGGTTCATTTCCAACTTTTACAGATACTAATAAAGTTTATAATGAATTTTGTCGTTATCAATTAATAGAAGGAATTCAAAATATGGAGATTATCCCCGAAACTAAGAATTGTATTAATTATATGGCCAAAAATTCTATTTCTACGGGTGTAACTACTGGGTTTAATAAACCTATCATGATGAATATTAGAGATAAATTATCAAATAATGGTATTTTTATTGATAGTTATGTTTCATCTACTTGTTTACAACGACCAGGTAGACCAAATCCATACATGATTAAACATATTATGGATCAATTAAGTATTACAAATCCTAAATCAGTGGTGAAAATTGATGATACTGTGGTTGGAATACAGGAGGGAAAAGCTGCTGGCTGTGTAACCGTTGGTGTCGCTAAGTGGTCTACAAATATGCTTATTACAAAAATGAATCAAAAATTAACAAAAGAAGAATATGTTGAAAGAATAAAAAATAGTCGTCTAAGATTAAAAGAGGCTAATCCAGATTTTATTGTTACATCATTAGATGAAGTACCTGCTTTGATTGAAACTATTAATTATGATTATTTGTAATATATTAATCTCCATTGTATCGTATTTGGATCAGCAATATTTGAATAATAATTCCTAATAACATATTTACTTTTCCCCATTCCACTGGTAACACGAGAAGTTTGAAATAAATCATTTTCAGATAAAATACGTTTTTTACCTGAAATATTAACCATATAGAATCCATCTTTAATTTTATTTTTGTCTGGTTTTTTAGGGGTCCTTTTAATAATTTTTAATTTTTTTCCATATTCTACTATTTCTTCAAAAGTATTAAAAGGGTTACTAATTTCTGGTTCTGTAATAATTGTTTTTACTTTTTGGGATGAATTATCCTCTAATCCTTTAATATTCTTAACACTATTATATGTTCCGCTACTATATGTCTTATTATCTTTTTTATCATATATAGTTGTTTTTGTATTCCATTCAATACCTTCTTTAAATTCCATATCATTATTCCATAATTTTTCATAATTTTCTATTGTTTCTTTATTTGTATAACAGATACTATCTGTATTATCATCATAACCTGTTAATCTCCCAACAGACCCTTGAATAATAGATGAATCTGAAGATGTAGTCCATCTTTCATATTCAATACCGATAAATTTCTTAATTTTTGTCTTGGCACACCTTAAGATTTCTTTAATAAATATAAATGTATGTTTATTTGGGGCTTTTCTCATTAAATCATTGATATCATCTTTTTTATCATTCAAATAATTCGTATTATAAATATAATTTTTACCAAATACTTCTTTAAAATTATTAATAACAATTTCATCCAATCCTTTTCTAGAATTAGGAATACGGATTGTATGATATCTATATTTACAATCTTTTAGATTATTACCTTCTTTATAAAAGACAGGATCAAAACTATCAACAACATTTTTTAATATTTGTACATTTTTAAGATCAGTTAAATTTTGAAATTGACGAATACGTTTTTGAATACTTAATTGTTCTGTACCGGTATATCCTTCACCAGGTAAGAGTTTAACTTTTGATGAATGTTCTCTCCAATCACTTATATCATTAATATGTCCATCCGGTGTAGCAGTGAATTGAACAAGTTTAATATCATTTTCAAGTAAATATTTTAAATCATAAAATCCACATTCATTAAAAGTTGTATGAATTGTTTGTTTTATATCGCTAGCAATTTGTATTTCATCCATGATAACTAAAACATTTTTCTTACCCCTAATATCTTCTACAAATTTCTTATGTAAATCTGCTCTATGATATACTCTATCTGTTATTGAATCTGGCATTCTATTCATTGTATCCGCCTTCCATGCTTTATCAGATAAACCAGTAATAATATATATATTATTAATAGGTATATTATTAGATAATATATAATGTTGTATTAAAGAGGTCATACAGCCAGTTTTACCGGTTTGAGTTTTTCCATAAACAAGAACATTAATAATTTTACTATTTTCAAATTCTTTACATATTTTTTCGCCACAATCTTTCTGGTTTTGCCATATTATATTAGTACCTTCTTCTGATTTCACTTCAATTTGTAAAGATAATATTTGTGATTTTTTCTGAATAAGTTTTAATTCATCTAAACGATAATTAACCGGAATTCTATTTTTATTTCCTTCCATATTTAATATATAATCCTTTTTCTTCTTAAGTTTATTATAAACTATAAACTTTTTAATCAAATTTACAAATTTGATTTATTTAATTCTTCTACTATTAGATAATATAAATATGAATTACGCAGTAAAACAAAAGATAGAAAACCATATAATTGAAGGGTGGTTAAATAAAAATTCTTTGAGAATCTATTTTGTAAATAAATATCCACCATCAGTTTTTAAAATTAAAGATAAAGAACATGTGACAAACTTATTTGAATTTTCTGATAGTAATGATGAATTTTATAATTTTCAGAAGAATTTAATGGAAATATTTTATGGGTTGAAATACGGATTTACCGGTACTGATTTTAAAGAAAATGATATTTTGAAAAAAGATGATGTTGCTGATTATCTAATAAATAGAGATAATTATGATGAGGATGGAAAGGAAGCCTGTATAGTTTTTGAATGTGTCTATAAAATATTAAATTTAGAACATAATATAACACCAGATAATCCTCAGAAAATAATTGAAGAAATAAATGAAATTAAACAAAATAATTCCAGTTTAGAAACTATATATGACATACAAATAGAATATATATCCAGACATATATCCCATAAAACTCTAAAAAATTTATATGAATTAAAAAAAAAAGAAGAAGATTTTAAAAAAATTGAATATCTTAAAAATAGAAACATTAAATTAGAAGAAGAAAAAAGTAAATTAGAAGAAGAAAAAAGATGTTTCATTATAGCAAATAAAAAATTAAAAATGGTTTCAAAATGGTTAGATGATAATTCAGATAATATTAATTTTAAGATTGGGAAAGAATTATATGATATTTTAAATCAATAGTGTTTCAATTTATAAATTAAAACCCAAATATTAAAAAATAATGAATATTAAATTATTAGTTTAAATGAATTTATTATTTCATAATTTAAAAAATCATATTAATAGAGATCCATTATGTGATTGGTTTGATAAAAATCATAAATGTTACAGGAAAGATAAACTAGGATCATTTTATATTGAAATAGAAGCATTAAAAAGGAAATATAAACTAAAATTTCTTAGTTATTTTAATGATGAAGAATTATATTATGAAAATCTTAGCCACAAACAAATACAGGATGTTTTAAATAGTAAACAAGAATGTATTATTGTAGGTGGTAATATTTATAATCGTAGATTAAATCTTATGATAAAACCAGATATTATTATCCATCGTAATCTTTTTTTAAAATATTTTCCAGATATTAAAGAAGATCTTCCAGAGTATATTATAATTGATATTCTATATAAAGTATTACACTTTAATTCAAAAAAAGATAATATCTTAAATGAAGGTAATATTTATTATCATAAATGTAAGATGTATGCTGCTTCAGATGGTTTAAATATAAAAAATAAAGGTTATTTTTTTGGTAAAGAATATAGACACAGGAATAATATTTTACCTAAAAAAGAAACTATTGGTAGCTTTTTATTTACAGATGATTTAAAACAAAGTATAAATGAAGCAATTGATTGGTTAAAAAGATTAGAAAAAAATTATAAAAATTGGGTTATTTACCCCGTACCATCTGTATCAGAATTATATCCAAATATGAATCATAAATCAACAAATTGGTCATATGAAAAAAGTACATTAGCATTTTTAATTAAAGAAATTACATATGTTTGGAATATTTCTTATAATAAAAGATGTATTTTACATGATAAAGGAATTTATACATGGGATGATCCTATTTTATTAAGTAATATTTATTCATATAAAATCAGAGATAATTATCATTTATATATTCAAAGTAAAATGATAAATTTACAGCTACAAGATGAAATTAAAATAGAACCAAGAAAAATAAAAAAATATGATTTTGTTAATATTATTAAAAATCAGGATAATTCAATCATATTAGACATTGAAAGTATTTGTAATATGAATGAAAAAGAAAATTATTTTGATGATATTAAAATTGAAGATAATGCAAAAATATGTATTATAGGAACAATTTTAAATAAAAAAGATTTTATTTTTAAAGACTTTACAATTAAATATCTTGAATTATCAGAAGAAAAAAAAATAATTTATTATTGGTTAAATTATCTTAAAAATAATTTAGATTTAACAAAAAAAATAAAAGTATATCATTGGGGAAATGCTGAAAAAGTTTATTTAAAATACATGAAAACTAAATATACTGATTTAATTTTCCCAGATTTTGAAATGATTGATCTAATTGTTTATTTTAAAAAAGAACCAATTGTTATTAAAGGTTGTTTTGGATATGGTCTCAAAGAAATAGTAAAAAATTTATATGATCTTAAATTAATAGATAATAAGTGGAAAGAAGATATAGGTGGTCTTGAAGCGATGACAAAACTAAAAGAATTTTGTCAATTAGCTTTAGAAAAAAATATACCAATTAAAAGATTCTCTGAAGTAAAAGATATAATTTATTATAATTATATAGATTGTAGAGTAATCGTTGATATTCTTAAATTATTATCAACTATGGTTTAAAATAAAGATCTAATTTTTTTATTAAATGTTTTGATATAAGGTCTTTGATCCATATTTTTGTGAAGACCTTTTCTTAAAATTTTAACTAATTCTTTTTCATTCTTTTCTAAGATTCTTAAACTTCTTAAAACTTCTAATCTTGTTCCATGGTGATCTTTTGAATCATTCCAAATATTCCCACACCATACTTCTAAGATACATACACTTAGAGAGTATATGTCAGCTTTTTTATGACATATACCTTTATTTAAAGTTTCACAGGTATATCCAACTGTTCCCCAGTTTCTAGAGATTCTTTCATATCTTTCCCCATCCATAAATTTAGAAGCACCAAAATCAATAATAATAGCTTTTTTTTCTTTTGGACAATATAAGAGATTATTTGTTTTTAAATCACAATGTACGATATCTCTTTCATGGAGCTCTTCTATAGCATTACATATTGAAATAGTTATTTCAATTTTTTCTTTTTTTGTCATATTGTAAAACCATTTTTTATTTTCCCATGTAGATATATAAACTGTACTTAAATCATGATTCCAATATTCACCTTTATCAATATAATCATGAAGATCCCCTTCAACATTATAATTTTTTAATACTAGAATCAATGATTTATTTTTTTCATTCCATGAAACACCATATAATTCACAACAATACGTTGTATTTTTTAATTTAGAGTAATTATATAATTCAGTATCAATATCTTCAAATAACTCTAATATATCATCATAATCTTTCAGATAAGAACACTTGCAAATTACATTCTTATCTTTCCATGTTCCATTAAATACTGTTCCAGTTGCTCCTGAGCCAAGTTTTTCATCTAATTTTAGTTCTGAAGAATCTATAATATTAGTTTTCCATCCATCTTTGTGTTCATTATAATCTTTAATAATATCCATTTATTTAGATAAAATATCACCTTAGTTTTTAATCAAATTTAAATATATAAAGATTTAATTAATAATTAAAGATAGTATGACATGGAGTGATTCTGAAATAAATGAAATACTTAATTCAAAAGAATTTTTAGAAATATACTCTTCTAAGTATAAAGATAAAAAAGAAAATTTTTGTAAATTTTTAGATGGAATTGAATTAAATACAAAATATTTTCGCCTAACTACCAATAATAAGATTGGTAAGAATATTAGATTTAAAAATAAAAATATTAGCAATGATACTATTATTATGAAAGAAATAAATAGTTATTTAAATAAACTAACAGATAAAAACTTTGAGAAAATAAATAGTGAAATTAAAAAGAGAGCTGCTAAAAAGGAATATTTAAAACAGATGATTACAGAAAATATTTTAAATAAATGTATTATTCATCCAACATATAATGAATATTATATAGATATCTTATTAAATCTATATAATGATATTAATCAAACAATTGAAAGTAATACTGATAAAATTCATAAAGCATTGATTGATAAAGAAATTGACAAAACACAAAGTGAATATTTACAATTTTGTGATAAAAATAAACATCTAGATTTATTGATTGGTTATTCTTTATTAATAACAGAATTAGAAAAGAAAAAAATTATAAATAATAAAATTAGTCCTTTATTAAATCAATTAATTGATATTATTTCAGTTAATGAAGATATTGATGAAAAATATAAATGTGTACAAAATTTATATAATATATTTAAATCTTATTATGATTCATCTATTTTACCACAAGGTTATATTGATAAGATTAAATTATTAATTGAGAAAGAAAAATCAATGAAAATTAAATTTAAACTAATGGATATTTTAGATCGCAAATAAATATTTAAAAGAAAGTATATAATAAATTTTAATATGGAAAATAATGTTATGGAAGATAATATTGATTTAGTTGGTCCAATGTCTTTAAATATGAGTAATGTACCCTCAGCCACTTCGGTCGGTGGTAGTAATATATCTGATTATGTTGTTAATTTATATCAATATGAAAATATAAATAATGATCCATCTCATCATGTTCAAAATATTACATCATATCATAAGCCAAATTTAGAAAGTAAAAAAGTTTCTAATATTTATTTTAAATTAACTAATTTAATTGATGATATTTCAGGAGATTATACACAAGAAGAAGATGATGAAATAATTAAACATAAAAAAATAATTACAGATTTTCAACAGTCTATAGTTGATTTCATAACAAAATTAAATGAACAAAAAGAAAAAACTCTTTCAAAAGAAAAAGATTTTAAGATATCATATCAAAAAATTAAAAGTGATATTGATAAATTAAAAGATTTCTCTAATTTTATGAAAACAATAGATAATAAATATGCAGATGTAGTTTTTGAAAATATTAACAAATCAATATTAGATGCTAGTGAAAAAATTAGTGATAATAATAATCATGAAGAAATAAAAAAACAATTTATAAAACAGAATTATATTTATAATTTATATATTGACTCTATAAGAAGTATAAATTCATTTAATTCTGGTAATACTTGTAGTTTATGTCTTCAAAGACCAGTTGATACATTTATGGAACCCTGTGGACATACTGGATGCTCAGAATGTATCAAAATGTTACAATCTAGAAATGGTGAATTTAATTGTAATTGTTTTTTATGTCGTAAAAGTATATTTAAATTTCATAAATTATATTTCACCTAAGAATTATTTAAATTATTAAGCAAGGCTTTATAAAAGTCACGATTAGTTTTATTATATTTCTGTTTTTTTATAAATATGTAATATTCATTACTATCAAATGTAATATTATTGACATTTTTTATAGATATTTTATTATCATTAATTGATATTATTTTTCCTTTTTTATATATTTTACCAGTAGTTTTAGATAATGTTATAATATTATTATCTAAATATAAATCATCTTTTTTTTCATCATAATAATAATAATTTTTTAATTTACTAGATGTTTCATTATCTAAATAATCTTGAAAGACTTTATCTTTATCTTTATAAAGTAAAAGTATTGATTTAAGTGGTTCAATATCCATTAGTATTAATTTATAATATTTTATATTTAAATAATATATATTAAATGAATAAAGAAATTCTTTATTTACTACTTTTGGGTAGTTTAGTATTTTTAAAAACAAAACAATTTAAAAATACTATGGTATTATGGGCAATTTTTATTAGTTCATTTTATTTATTGTTTATGAATAAAGAATCTTATGTTAATAGAAAAGAAGGAGATGAATCCCGTACTAAATTATATGTAAATGGCGATGAAATCATCGGGAATTCCATAGGAAATAAAGATACTCCATTATCTAGATTTAGTTTAGATTTAAGAGTTCCGGAAACAATTGCATTTGAAGTATTAACAACAGACGATTGTCGTCAGAAATGTGAACAACCTTCTTTCACATGGACCAATAGCGCGACCGAGAATATAAATAAAGTACTAACAGGTTCTGCTGACGGTAAAATACTTTTGGATCGGGTTGGAACTGATAGTAGTGGAGGAAATTATGGTAATGCTGCGAGGATAACTATGTCTAATTTTTTATTATCTCAGGATATTAATTCAGGTGAATCTATAAGTACATTAAATCCTAGTTTCGGTTCTCTTGGCGCAAGTCTCGAGATTTACGACAATCCACCAACACAATTTCTAGCTACATCTAATGCGGATGCAGTAGGTTGTTCAGCTTGTCAGTATGGAACTCTTGAAGGAAATCCGGCTAATACAACAGATATCCCCGATAATTTAGGTAGTGAAGGATGTCCCGCAGCCTGTATTTGGAATGCGTGGAATAAATGTGGTCAACTACAACAAGATGAATTAGCTGATAATTCTAGGAAACAAGCATGTGCTAGATTTGACACAGATCAAGCGACAGGGATTGGCCCTGATAGATTAGGAAGTGAAACAAGTACATGGGACTGGGGTACAAATATGGCGAATAATTCAGATACTAACAGTGATACAAAACCACTCGCTTCACCCGAACAGACTCCTAGTAGTATTAGAAATATTTCTAATTCTGTATTCAAACCAATTATTACATCAGTTACAAGAAAGAGTCCAGGGACTGATACAACTCCGTTAAGTGATTGGTCTTCTATAATTATTAGCGATGGTAGTCCAAGTTATTATTCCTGTATTAATCGACCGGAGGTGATTGATGCTGGTACAAATGCTACGGGCAGAGGTTCATGTCAAACAAGTCAAACTTTCACTTGGTTTACCGATGATACACTTATGAATACTGACGAATCATCTTTTACTAATTTAAAAAGACAAGGTCAATATGGTGAGTTATCGTTTAATTATTCTTTAAATATTGGTGATTGTCCTCCATCCGCATCAGGGGGAGTTTATGAAATAGAATTTGAGTTACCAAAATCATTATTTTGTAATAGAGATGAAACTGAAACTTGTGAAGATAATAAATTCACGGTATATATTCAATGTCAACATCAAGATGCTCCAGAAAGTGAGCCAATACCAGAACCCGATCCAATACCAGAACCCGAACCTTCGCCATGTGGAGATTATCCAGATATAACATCATATTGTGAAACAAAAAATAAAATTTATAGAGAAATTGGAGATACATATACAAATAATGAACCAGATAGCTGTTGTATACAACCAGATTCTTGTTCTAATTTTGATGATTTAAATGGTAAATCTCTAAAAGATTACTGTAAGACTACTTTTAGCAAATACTCTCTTCCTGAACCAGAAAATATATTGATAGTACAATCTGATCCACAGCCTGAAGATATAGAGGGAACATGTTGTGGTAAAAGTATAATAACTTGTTTTGAACCAGAAGAACTAATAGAAAGAGATGCTCTTCCTGCCGTATATACATCTATAGAAGAATATTGTAGGGATGAACCTAGATATTCAGAAATAAACTCAGAAGCAGAACCATTTGAAGAAGATGATTATAGTAATATTACGGAAAAATGTTGTGATGATAAAGGTTGTGAACTTTATATGCCCCAAATATTCTATATTATAATTCCAGTTGTAATTTCTATATTTATTTTTTCTAAAAACAAACTAGAAACTGATAGAAGAAATTGTTATTTTAGAAGTTCTACTTTTACGTTTGGAATGTTATTATTAACAGCAGTATTATTAAATACAACAATATTTCCTACTTTATTAAAACAGATAAAATCATTTATTTATAGCACTAATGATATCGAAGATAAAAATAGTTTATGGTATACGGTAGTACTTGTAGTAATCGCACTTTTAATTCCGGCTTCTAGACTGTATTTCGAATTATACTATAAGGCCGGAGGAAATATATCAGAGTTAAAAGTAAATAGTGAATGGTCTTTCTATGTAATGTTAAGTATATCGTTTATGGGTATGGCAATAGCATTTTTAGTTATATTTAATGAAACATTTATAGATTCAATCTATAGTAATTTAGATTTATTTAGATTAAATGCGAGATGGGGTACCAGAAAATCTTATAAATCAAATTATTTTACTGATAGATTCTCGCCTTATATACCTGGACCTGAAAAAACATGTGGAGATAATTATAATGACTATACTTGGGATTGGGAAGCAATTATAAGAGATACAGTATCCGAACCACAATCAGAAAATTTAGAAAATTATTATGTAAATGGTAAAAATAATAAAGAAAATGATAATTCTGTTTATGATTGTAACAAGTCTCACTGTGGAACAGAAACTAGGCCACCTGGATATTCAGAAAATAGATCCGCTGTCCGGAATAAAGTAGTCTATTGTTTATTTGCCGCTGCCGCTACATACTGGTTTATTAAAAGTATTTATTGCTATGATGCGAGATTAAGGAACTTTAATTTAAATCGCCTAGCCACTCGAACAAATTCAACTCAGTTAAGTGATACATTAACCGATCCTAATTTTATTATTATGAGTCTCATGATACTATTAGTAATTACAATGATTGGAATAAATATTTGGGATCACTCAAATATGAAAAATGATATTAAATTTACTAGATATTTTTATATGGGTTATATTATACTACTTTTAGTAAATCATTATCTAACATTCAGTGATATTAATTCTGGAAATTTCTTTAAATTTATATAAGTCGAAAATATATAAAATAATAATACCAAATATTAATAATATATATATATTATGATAAAAGATATAGGAATTATAAGAAAAGAATTAGATGGTTATATAGAAGTTCAGCTTCCATATGAATTTGATAAAGGATGTCATATTAAATATATTACTCAAAAAAAAGATGAAGAATCATTTTATAAAGGTGGTAAATTTAATTATTATGGTAATGATTGTATATATTTAGAAACAAATAGTCGTAAATGGTGTGTTCCAATTTGTAAAAGAAATAAAGATGGATCGATTAAATACAGTAGTCGTTTTTTTATTAAAGAAAAACAAGAAGATAATGAATGTTTAGAAGAAAATAATAAATTAATGGATACAGTTAAATATCAGCAGAAAATAATTGAAAAGTTAACAGAAAATTTAAAAGAACTTGAAGTTGTCAAAGTTACACTGATAAAAGAAAAAAGAGATTATGAAGAACTTTTGCAACAAAATAGATTCAATTTTAAAGAAGTATGTGTTGAATCTAGAGAAAAAGATAAAAAAATAAAAAAATATGAAGAAATAATCAAAAAATTGGCAAATTCTCATTCAGTATTCAATGAGTGAATTCCTTTACCTTTATAAATTCTTTCTTGAATATTAGATTTAAATTCTTTTTCTTTTAATATTTTATTATTTAATTTCTCACTATGTAATATAATACTATTATTATTTGGATGAGGATAGTAATAATAAGGATTATTAATTAATTTATCATTATTATTTTCTTTACTTAATAAATCAACTCTATTTTTATCTTTATCTTCAATTATCTTATAATCAAACTGATTTTCAAAACTTAAATTAAAATTTGAACCACCAT
>MDTC01238053.1_pt1 | contig 13200 bp, 8 predicted proteins | sample 811181 | NCBI WGS metagenome assembly MDTC01 (sample SAMN05326644, study PRJNA326480) | marine metagenome | isolation source: seawater | place: Pacific Ocean: North | collected 2011 | reverse complement strand
TCCGTCTCCGCCGCCGTCTCCGCCGCCGCGCGGACCTTGTTGGCCAGTTCTCGCGCCTTGTCCCAGGCTTGATTTCGGTATTCCCGAATCATTTCCTCAACAGCCTCTTTGACCGCAATAAAGGCTGGATCTTTAGCAACCTCCTCATCCCCCAATAAAGCATAGATAAGGAGACCCACAGTTTTTCCCTTCACCTGAATATTATCGAGTTCAACGGTAGCAAAATCGGGCACCTGTGCGCATGTACTGGGGCCAAGGACAATATCAACACCATACGTTTTTGACTGGCCCTCTAACCGCGCCGCTGTATTCACAGTATCACCGAGAACGGAATAATCCATTCTCTGGGCGGTTCCCATATTCCCGACAACAGCCTCACCAGAATTGAGGCCAAGACCAACCTTCAAATCTAAATGTTTACGGCCCTCTTCTTCAGCTTCCTGTTTCAATCGTTCATTAAGTGGTGCCATAGCAGCAACCATTGCAAGCGCAGATCGACATCCGTCCTCTGCATGCATTTTATCATCAAGAGGTGCATTCCAGAATGCCATAATGCAATCTCCCATGTACTTATCAATAGTTCCCTTGCGTGCCAAAATAATATCGGTTAACGGCGTAAGAAGTTTGTTGATAAGTACTGTGAGCCCCTCAGCATCGAACAATTCCGATATGGATGTAAATCCGCGCACATCACAAAATAATAAGGTCAGGTCGCGCTTAGCTCCACCCAAGGTCAAAAGATTCGGATCTTCAACAACCGCCTCAACCATTGCGGGCGACAGGTACTTGGAAAATGCATCGCGAGTTTGACGGCGCTCAGCTTCCTCAGCTGCGTAACTGGTGTAGGTCAGAGTAATATAAAGGAGAAGGACTGTAAGAATCCCAAAGGCAGCGTCTATTATCATCCTCTCTTCGCTAAACAAATACCATGAAGAATATCCCGAGCCAGCAGCAATAAACAGAAAAGCAAGCAAACTCCATTTTGCTCCAATCCACGGCACTAATATTATGATCAATATTCCACCAAATAACGCAAGTGACATTTCCAGGGCATCAGAAAAGTTCGGCCGGGATAAAAATAATTTATGAACAACTGACTCAATCAGCTGCGCATGAATCTCGACACCAGGAATAAATCGCTCAGTGGGAACGGTCTTGATATCCAACAAGCCCGCAGCGGAGGTTCCAACCAGTGCTATTTTACCTTTAATTTTATTGGGATCAGCCACGCCATTTAAAACATCCACAGCTGATATATATTTAGATTTATCAGAGCGACTAAAATAAGGCCACATACGACCATTTTTATCTGTCGGTACTTTTAGTTTTTTTGAGATTATTACATCGCTTATCCCAGATTGTGTGCCTTTAGTTATAATACCTCTTCGCCCCGAATAAACGCGCATCGATTCTACCGCCAAGGTAGGATATAATTTCTTCCCAAGCCGAAAAAATGCAGGGACTCTTCGCACAATACCATCAATCTCTGGTGTAAGATTGAGAAGGCCGTGGCCCGCAGCATATTTCTCAATTGGCAAAACATTCCTCAGGAGGCCCGGAAAAGCCGGAACCCATAAATAAGGTTTCGGAGCACCTTTCATTCGACGCTGATGAACTTTAGATACTAGCGGCTTGCGGTCCTTGTATACCCGTTCTTCATTCAAACCGCTCTGTCCAACAACCACCCCATAGCCTTTTTTCCAATGCGCGCTCGCCTGCTTAATTATGGAGCCCAACAATTCATCGTTGCTCGTCATTGCAGACAAACGTTTTTTCAAATCCGAACTAAGTCCCGGCAGTGCTTTTGCGACTAAACTCCCCGACATCCTATCGGCTTCGGGAAACATAATATCGAAGCCCACGACCTTGACGCCTGACTGAAAAAGTTTGATAGTCATATCGCGTAACGTAGACCGCGGCCACGGCCACTGTCCTATTTCTTTCAAGCTTTTCTCATCTAAATCAACAATTACGACTGGGGAATCAGCTGGAATTGGCCGTGGCTTAGTTTGCTGATAAAAATCAAACGTTTTCAGTCGGACTGTCTCGAGAGGTCCTGGATCCCAAATACGTAAAGCCATCAACGCGACCAGAAGTACAACCGCTATCAGTCGCGCTTTACCCAATTTGTTCCAAAGCTTAATGGGTAATTTCCACAATACACTAGCTGGTGCCAAAAACGGTCTTTTAGTATTCGTCTCAGGTGCATTTTCATCAGACATCTATGGAGTGCCCCAAAATACTCTTTTTATATCTCATTCTTTTCACAGTTTAAAAACCACCCCTTGAAATTGGCAGTTCCAAAAACTGAACCGAAAACAATATAAACATATCTTTCTGTTTAACAATATCCCATTTACTTACATACATCCGGCTCATTTTCAGACTTCCGATCGTCTAATAAACCTAACACGCCTAGATCAAGATTCTTGGGTATCACAAACACCACCAATTCTGAGCTAGTCCTAGAAAATCGGACAGGGTGTTAAGGTGTATTCCACCGATTAACGGAGGAATACGATATGAGTGCACGACGTCGATTTACGGCGGAATTCAAAGCCCGTGTTGCGCTGGAAGCGCTATGGGGCGACAAGAATTGAGCTGGTCCCACATTGTTGGACAGTTTAGCAGCATGATCAGAGACAAGAATACACCTTAACTTCGCTGCTAAACTGTCCAACAATGTGGGACCAGCTCAATCCTTCTTATTGATCGTAATGTTTTTTTAACAAAACAGCATTATTGATATCGATTATTCTCATGTGATCTACTGTCTGGAGTACCAACATGTCAATAGGCACAATTGCTGGCATATTAGCGGGAATTGGGCTCTTCATAGGCGCAATTTTTATTGCAACCGACAACTTTTTTATGTTTGTCGATGCACCCAGTTTTATTATGGTAGTTGGCGGAGCATGCGCAGCGAGCTTCATTTCCTTTGAAGCACGGTACGTCATACTGGCATACAAATCGCTTATTATAATTTATTCCGCCCCAGCAATCAGCAGAAATGTTTTAAAGGCTGAGGTAGGTCGTATTATTAAATGGGCGTATGCCGTCCAAAAAAATGGTCCTGCCGGACTAGAGTCAGAAACGAAGAAATTGCAGAAATCCGACAAATTACTGGCTTTTGGTGTAGATTGCGTATTAGCGGGATACTCGGCCGGTGAAGTAAGAGAAATTTTGTCCACTTCAATAGAATCCGCTTTTGGCAGAAATATGGCCCCAGTCAAAGTTCTGCAAATGCTTGGCGGAGCGTGCCCAGCATTTGGGATGATAGGTACGTTAGTGGGCCTGGTTATCATGTTAGGAAATCTCGATGATCCTTCTTCCTTGGGGCCAGCTTTATCAGTTGCTCTGATCACCACTTTATATGGTGTTCTTTTTTCGCGTTTAATTTTCATGCCTGCCGCGCTAAAAGTAGAACAACGAGAGCAAATAGTGCGATTTAGAAATTATTTAGTCTTAGAAGGCCTAACACTACTGGCCGACAAGAAAAGTCCTAGGTATATTCAAGACCGGATGAATAGCTATTTAGATCCGACCCTCCATTTTAACATTGATAAAGATAAGTCGAAGTAGTGGCTGGCCCTCCTCCTCCACCGCCACCCTCAGGTGATGATGATGATATTATGGGGACATATGCAGATGCCATAACCCTGTTGATGGCATTTTTTGTTTTATTTTTTTCTATTTCTAAAGTTGACCTGGATGTTATGGATGAGGTTGCAAAAGGAATGAGTTCAGCTATTTCAAAAGAAGAAAGGGAAACAAAGCAAGAAACACTGAAGAAAAACATTAAGGACGTTGTCTATTCAGAAGGTGCGGAAGAGGTAGTCAAAATCGCAAGCGACGCTCAAGGCAGTATTACCCTGGAACTAGACGGAGGTGCTTTTTTCAAAGCTGCATCAGCGGAGCTAATGGAACAAGCCATTCCTGTGTTAGAGGGAATATTCCAGGAAATCAATTCAGATCTTTACTTAAATTTTAACATAATAGCCGAAGGTCACACGGATGATGACCCCATTAGCACCCCCCGCTATCCATCAAATTGGGAACTATCTTCAAATCGAGCCTCCACCGTCGTCCGCTTCTTCATTTCCAACGGCATGAAAAAAAACCGGTTACGGGCTATAGGTTATGCCGACACTCAGCCAAAACTCCCCAACCGCGATGCATCCGGTGCGCCCATTCCTGACAACATGATTGCAAACCGACGTATAATTTTGAGGATCAATCGTCAACCGATCTATGAAGAGATTAGACTCCCTAAATTCAGGCGTAAGGAAGGCGACAAAAAATCGAATAAAACGCAGATTAATTAAACTCGATCAAATGTAAAAGCTCCATCTACTCCACTAGGAAGTCCATGTTTTCCTGGACAACGAAGGTGCCGTCCCAAGCCTTTTTTGCTTCTGCTGCCAGATTGTCCATGAAGATGTCACCGTGTTCCGGGTCGTGGTGGAAAATACCGAGGCGTTTGGCGTTGGCCATTTGGCATAGCTTTACACCCTCATTCCAGGTTGAGTGCCCCCAACCGACACGAGACGGAAATTCTTCCTCGGTATAGGTGGCGTCGTAAATTACGAGATCGGCGCCTTCAATCAGATCCAAGATATTTTCATCCGGCTTACCTGGGATATGCTCGGTATCGGTGATCAGGCACATGGACTTGCCTTTATATTCGATGCGGTAACCGGTGGCATCATTAGGATGGTTTAAAAGTGCCGTCCTGACCTTCATGTCGGATTTATTTTTAGCAATATCCAGATCCTCGCCAGCGCGGAAATCAGAGAACGACAATTGGGCCTGCATGGCATCCAGGGGAATAGGAAACATGGGATTTTCCATCTGGGCTTCCAGGACGTTCCGGATACCGCCCTTGTCCGCCATGTGGCCCGCCATGATATCGATTTTACGATTGGGATCGAAAGCGGGGGCAAAAAAGGGAAAACCATTTATGTGGTCCCAATGCGTGTGGGTCATCAGGATATAGCAATGTTCAATATCTGATTTGATCAACTGCTGGCCGAGATTACGAATCCCGGTCCCACAATCCAGCAAAATTTTCTGATCGCCTGCATCAACTTCTAAGCAGGTGGTATTGCCGCCATATTTTAAATGGGTCGGAGCTGGGCAAGCTATACTCCCCCTGCACCCCCAAATTTTTACCCTTATTGACATTTATACTGTTCCCAGAATGAAGCACTTAATTGTTATCGAATTTATATTATTAGAGCCATTTTACTAGAGAATTTTCTGTTATTAACTCCTGATTCTCAACAAATATTCCCCCCCCACTCTACAACTAATTGTGAGCCAGATCACAAACTATTACTTTTGATCCAATTTTTATATCTATTTTTTTACGGAACTGCCTTGATTTATCCCGATTTCCAGCAGCTCAGTAGAATTTTCATACCAAAAAACTTCACCGAGAGGAACCTCTGAATACGTGTTTGCACGTTTTGGGTAATACGTTATTGGCTGGGAATTGATATGTCGGTTTTAAGCAATTTGCGAGCAGACCGGTCATGGCATTCATTCCGAAGACCGAGATTTGCCCGACGATGGGTAACTATTATACAGGTTTGCCGCAACCGGCGCGAAGATGTTGCGACCGTGAAAGATCGCGGGTAACGATTCTGGCCGCGAGTCGGTCCCCCACATTTTGGTCTCGCTGGTGTAGCGGCGTATAATCAGTTCGAACATGCCGTTACCGGGACCCACGTGCTATCCACCGTCAGCTTCGACAATCGTTCCCAACCGGTCGCCAACACTTGGATCAACCACGCACAGGAATATAGTTCCCCAATCAAACGCTCCAACATAAGTGGCAAGTAGACAAGCGGTGGCTTTCGGGTTCTGGACGGGTAGGTCTTAGAACAAATCAACCACGAATGCTGCGGCACTGGTTCATATATTTTGGTCTTCATTTGTCCAATATAGGGTCCTGCCAAAGCAAAATCCATCAAGAGAACGGTCATGAGCTGAGAATATCGGATCGCTTGCCCCCAATTCCACACTAAACCGGCATAAAAAATACCTATATTTCAAAGACTAATCATCTCAATTCGGGCAAATAGTGTCCTTGGGCGTGACGTCGCCGACTTAATCGATTAGTATGCACACGAGAAACACGTCGAGTAGGCGGAAAACCCGCCTCAATATATCCGGTTGTCCCAGATACCCGAAAGCGGGTTGGACCCAAAAAAGGCCCTTCCCGGAGTGGCATATCGACCCTAACCGGTGGTTTTGGTGTCTATTTTGCCAAGCCAAACTCCCGGCAACGTCGAACGGCTTCTCCAGTTATACGGAGGGAGGGAGGCTTTTCCCGCTGTCACGGTAATTGCGGGCTAAGATGTATTGGAACGAACGACGTAAAATAGCTTTTGAGTAAGAACAACGCGTAACGAGGTAGTATGAAAAAGGTGGGCCATCCTTCAATTGCAGGTTTTCCGGACCAGCAAGGACTTTACAATCCGACCAAAGAACACGATTCCTGCGGCATCGGTTTTGTCGCCAATATTAAAAATCGGAAAAGTCACAAAGTTGTCGTGCAAGGTTTGACGGTCCTGGATAATTTAACCCATCGGGGTGCCGCAGGCGCCGATCCCCTGGCCGGTGACGGCGCGGGTATCCTCATTCAGATTCCGGACAGGTTTCTGCGCGAAGAAGTTACGGCTATTGGCTTCGAATTGCCGGAAAGCGGTAAATACGGCGTCGGCATGCTGTTTTTGCCGCAAGATGAAAAAGCGCGGAAGGCCTGCGAAGATGCCGTCGAAAAAATGGTCACCGATGAAAATCTGGCAATTCTGGGTTGGCGGGATCTACCGACCGATAACACATGGTTGAGTGATGGTGTTCGTGGAATGGAGCCGTTCATCCGCCAATTGTTTGTCGGTGTGGGCGATTCCGAATTGGATCAAGATGCCTTCGAGGTGAAACTTCTGGTCATCCGCAAACGCACCCATCAGATTGTCATTCAGAAAAATTTAGCCGGTGATGAATCCTATTATATTCCGTCCATGTCTTCCCGGACCATTTGCTACAAGGGCATGATGCTGGCCGGCAGAGTGGGTAAATATTATACCGACCTTCAGGACGAACGCCTGGAATCGGCCCTCGCCCTCGTGCATCAGCGTTTTTCGACCAATACATTCCCGTCCTGGCAGTTGGCTCAGCCCTTCCGTTATTTGTGCCACAACGGTGAAATCAACACCCTGCGCGGTAACATCAATTGGATGGCTGCCCGTCGGCACAATATGAAGTCGGAAAAACTGGGCGATGATCTGGACAAATTATGGCCCTTGATTGCCGACGGTATTTCCGATTCGGCGAGTTTCGACAATGCGCTGGATTTGCTGGTGGCCGGCGGATATTCGTTGTCCCACGCTATGATGCTGATGATACCTGAAGCCTGGAACGACAATCCCCTGATGGATGAGCAGCGCCGGGCATTCTACGAATACAATGCAGCCTTGATGGAACCCTGGGACGGTCCGGCCGCGGTGGCCTTTACCGATGGCCGCCAGATTGGCGCTACCCTGGACCGCAACGGTCTCCGGCCGGCCCGCTATATTGTTACCGATGATGATCTTTGCGTCATGGGCTCGGAAGTCGGCGTGCTCGAAATTCCCGACGAAAAAAATGTCGAAAAATGGCGTTTGCAACCAGGTAAGATGTTTTTGATCGACCTGGAAGAAGGCCGCATCATCGACGACGAAGAATTAAAAAACGAGTTGGCGACAACCCATCCCTATCAGGAATGGCTGGATGAAACGCAGATTCATCTCGAAGACCTGCCAGCGGATGTGGAACCCCTGCCGCTCGACCACCAGACACTATTGGACAGGCAGCAAGCTTTTGGCTACACCCAGGAAGATCTCAAATTCTTTCTCCTGCCCATGGCCATCAGCGGGCAGGATCCGATTGGATCCATGGGGCGGGATATTCCCCATGCCGTGTTGTCCGACCGGCCGAAACTGCTCTACGATTATTTCAAACAGGCCTTTGCCCAGGTGACGAACCCACCAATAGATCCGATTCGGGAAGAACTGGTAATGTCGCTGGTTTCACTGATCGGTCCCAGGCCCAATTTGCTTGATTTGAAAACCGGTGGCAGCCATATGCGACTGGAAGTCAGGCAGCCCATTCTATCGAACGTTGATCTGGAGAAAATCCGTTACATCGATAGCAGTGAAAGATCGTTCAATTCGATCACCCTGGATATGTGTTATCCGGTATCAGCAGGTTCCGACGGAATGGCGGCAGCCCTCGATAAGCTCTGCCTGTCGGCTCAGGAAGCCGTTCTCGAAGGTCACAATATTCTTATTCTATCGGACCGTTTAGTTGACGCGGATCACGTGGCAATCCCCGCCCTGCTGGCGACGGCGGCCGTTCACCATCATCTAATTCGCGAAGGTCTGAGGACCGAATCCGGATTGGTTATTGAAACCGGTGAAGCGCGGCAGGTTCACGATTTCTGTCTGTTGGCCGGCTATGGCGCCGAAGCGGTTAATCCTTATTTGGCTTTTGACACGATTGCCAATGCCCGCGATCAACTGCCCGATGATTTGGCATTGTCTGAAGCCCACGGCCGCTACATAAAAGCTGTCGACAAGGGCATCCTCAAGGTCATGTCAAAAATGGGTATTTCGACCTATCAGTCCTATTGCGGGGCACAGATATTTGACGCCATTGGACTGCGCGATGATTTCATCGAGAAATATTTCACTAAGACAGCCTCAGCCATTGAAGGCGTCGGCTTAGAGGAAATCGCCAACGAGACCGTCACGCGGCACGGCCAAGCCTACGGCAATTCACCTATTCTTGCCAACGCTTTAGATGTTGGCGGTGAACTTGCCTACCGACTACGTGGTGAAGAACATATGTGGACACCGGAAACCATATCCGGTCTGCAGCATTCGGCGCGAGGCAATTCCCGGGAGATTTACGATAAATATGCGGCGGAAGTGAATGACCAGTCGCGCAAACTGAAAAACCTGCGCGGCTTGTTCGAATTCAAGTATGCAGAGCAAGCGATCCCCTTGGAAGAAGTCGAAGCGGCTTCGGAGATCGTCAAGCGCTTCGTCACCGGCGCCATGTCCTTCGGCTCGATTTCCTTTGAAGCCCATACCAATCTGGCCATCGCCATGAACCGCCTGGGCGGAAAATCGAACACCGGCGAAGGCGGCGAAGAGCCGGAACGTTTCGTATCTCTGGCCAATGGTGATTCCATGCGATCCGCCATCAAGCAGGTAGCTTCCGGCCGCTTCGGAGTCACGACTGAGTATCTCCGCAATTCCGATGAAATTCAGATCAAGATGGCCCAAGGCGCCAAGCCCGGCGAAGGTGGCCAGCTACCAGGGCACAAGGTCGATGAAGTAATCGCCCGGGTACGTCACTCGACACCAGGTGTCGGTCTGATCTCGCCACCGCCGCATCATGACATCTACTCGATCGAGGATTTGGCGCAACTGATCCATGACCTCAAAAATGTGAACCCTAAGGCGAGGATCAGCGTTAAGCTGGTATCCATCGTCGGCGTTGGCACGATAGCCGCCGGCGTATCCAAAGCCCATGCCGATCATGTGCTGATTTCGGGCGCCGACGGTGGCACCGGAGCCAGTCCAATCACTTCGGTGATGAACGCCGGCTCGGCTTGGGAAATCGGCTTGGCCGAAACCCATCAGACCCTGGTTCTCAACAAGTTGCGAGGCCGCATTTCCGTGCAGGCCGATGGTGGTATTCGGACTGGGCGTGATGTTGCCGTAGCGGCTCTGTTAGGTGCCGATGAATACGGCATTGCCACCGCGGCGCTAATCGCTTCCGGCTGTGTGATGATGCGCAAATGCCATCTCAACACCTGCCCAGTGGGCATTGCCACCCAGGACCCGGAATTGCGTAAGCGATTTAAGGGCAAGCCAGAGCATGTCGTCAATTACATGTTCTTTGTGGCCGAGGAAATGCGTGAAATCATGGCCAAACTGGGCGTGCGAACTATCAATGAGATGATTGGCCGCTCAAACCTATTGAACATGAGCGGCGCCATCGATCACTGGAAAGCCAAGGGTCTGGATTTATCGCGCATTCTGTACAAACCAGATATGGACCCCGATGTAGCGATCTACAATTGCGAAAAACAGGACCATGGACTGGATAAGGCGCTCGACAATACGCTAATCGAACAAGCCATAGATTCCTTGGATCATGGTAAAGCAGTCAAGATTGAAACGCCGATTGTTAATACCAACCGGGCCGTGGGCGCGATGCTGTCAGGTGAGATTGCCGAAAAATACGGACATGCCGGGCTGCCTGACGACACAATTCACATCAAGGGCCATGGGTCCGGCGGCCAAAGCTTTGGTGCTTTCCTATCCAAAGGCGTAACCATCGAACTCGAAGGCGATGCGAACGACTATATAGGTAAAGGCCTTTCGGGTGGCCATATCATCGTTTATCCGCCCAAGGTGTCCAAGTTTGTGCCCGAGGATAACATCGTCATAGGCAATGTCGCTCTTTACGGCGCCATCAGCGGTGAGTGCTATTTCCGGGGCGTCGCCGGCGAACGCTTTGCCGTCCGCAATTCCGGGGCGACTGCTGTTGTTGAAGGCGTTGGCGACCATTGCTGTGAATATATGACCGGTGGTGTCGTCGTCGTTCTCGGCCAGACAGGCCGGAATTTCGCCGCCGGGATGAGTGGCGGTATTGCCTATGTACTCGACGAATCCCACGATTTCGATATTCGCTGTAACATGGCGATGGTCGATCTGGAACCGATCAGCGACGAAGACCGCATGCATGAGGATCATTCCCATCAGCGCGGTGATCTAGAAACCCATGGCCGGGTTGATATCATGAAGGATATGACAGGATATGACGATTTGCGGCTTCGCAAACTGATAGAGAATCATTTGCATCATACCAATAGTGACAGAGCACGTAAGGTTCTCGATAATTGGGAACACTATCTCCCGAAATTCGTCAAAGTAATGCCCGTAGATTACCGCCGGGCACTGAAGGAAATGCAGGTGCGGACTGAAGGTACAGATCATTCCGGCATTGGCGTTGCGGTGGGAGATTGATCGATGGGTAAAGCAACCGGATTTCTGGAATATGATCAGCGTGACCGCCGCTACAAACCGGCTGAAGATCGCGTCAAACATTACAACGAGTTCTCCGTCAATTTAAAGACGGAAGAATTGCAGCGCCAAGCCAGCCGCTGCATGGATTGCGGTATACCTTATTGCCACCAAGGTTGTCCAGTAAACAATATCATTCCGGATTGGAACTACCTGACCTTCAAAGGTGAATATAAAAAAGCCTTGGAGGTTCTTCATTCAACCAATAATTTCCCGGAATTTACGGGACGCATTTGTCCCGCGCCGTGCCAGGAATCATGCACCCTCAATTTGGAGGATATACCGGTCACCATCAAAACCATTGAATGCGCTACCGTTGACCGAGCGTGGGAAAATGGCTGGGTTCATCCCGAAATTGCTGAACATAAAACCGGAAAAACCGTTGCCATTGTTGGTTCCGGCCCTGCTGGCATGGCGTGCGCGCAGCAACTTGTCCGGGCCGGTCACTCGGTAACCTTATTTGAAAAGAACGCTAGAATCGGCGGGCTGCTGCGCTATGGAATTCCAGATTTCAAACTCGAGAAACAGTTGATCGACCGCCGCCAAGTTCAGATGGAACAGGAGGGCGTAAATATACGCACTAATGTAAACATTGGCCTGGACATGACGGTCGAGGATCTGCAGCGCGATTTTGATTCCGTCGTTTTGGCTGGCGGTTCCGAGGCACCGCGCGACCTGCCTGTTTCGGGACGTGAATTCGACGGCATCCACTATGCCATGGATTTTCTAACTCAGCAGAACCGGCGGGTCGCCGATGAAACAATCAAGGATGCGCAGGATATTCTTGCTGAAGGCAAAGATGTTGTCGTTATCGGCGGTGGCGATACCGGTTCCGATTGCGTTGGCACGTCTTTCCGCCAAGGGGCCAAGAGCGTCACCCAACTGGAAATTATGCCCAAGCCGCCGGAAAGAGAAGACAAACTGGCGACCTGGCCCCAATGGCCCATAAAGCTGCGAACATCAACGTCGCATGAAGAAGGCGCTGAACGCGATTGGTCAATAACCACCAAAGCCTTCCTGGAAGACGGCGGAAAAGTTTCCGGATTGCAGACCATTAGGGTCGAATGGCAGGAAAGTGACAATAGCGGCATGGAAATGGTGGAAGTCGCCGGTTCGGAAGCGGAAATAAAGGCAGACCTTGTTTTGCTTGCCATGGGATTTATCCATCCCACCCACAAGGGATTGATAGAAGACCTTGAGGTTGATCTTGACGATCGCGGCAATGTCAAAACCGATACCGTTACTTACCAAACGTCCGTTGACGGTGTCTTCGCTGCGGGCGACATGCGGCGCGGCCAATCACTGGTCGTCTGGGCCATCCGTGAGGGCCGCCAGTGCGCCCGCGCCGTCGATGAGTACCTGATGGGGCACTCCGAACTGCCGCGCTAGTTCCGGGCCTTCTCCACTCACCCGTAATACAGCGATCATCCCGAGCCACTATTCGTGCTGGTCGATCGGGATGGCTCCTAAAGCCCGCTGAGGACAACCCTTGTAACTATCGGGTTTCCTAGGCGGCACCCGCGCAATTTTTTTCGCCTTTTTACAGAAATATGATTTCTAAGCTCCGTTTTTGACACCACCTTTAAACAGAAGATGATGATCTACTTTGGATACACTCGATTGTGAATTCATTTTAAGTAGTTCCGACCTTATCTGACACCGCTCCTTGAAGAGGAAGAGGCTTATCGGTTTCGATAGCGATGCAATCCGTAACCACCAAACCCTTAACGAGGCAACCCTCATGTTACAAAGTAACCAAAATATCATTCGCCAGAAAGTTGGCCTTCTCAATCGGGCGCAATATCCCCAATATATCTTCTTCTAAAAATCGCTTCCTGGTCATAAATACCTCCCAACTAGATTCATTTTATAAAAAACTGGACCAGTTAGAGGGGAAAGAAAAATTTCTATAATGTTTAATTATTTTTTACTTACGTTCCTTTTTTTTACTCTACTTCTTTAAGTGTTTTCCGTTAAAAATTATTATCTTTTGCTTGGCCGTAGCCGTTAAGTTTTGCACAGGACCGCTTACGGTCTTCTACGGCGTATCGCCTTG
>MDTC01122923.1_pt1 | contig 13200 bp, 19 predicted proteins | sample 811181 | NCBI WGS metagenome assembly MDTC01 (sample SAMN05326644, study PRJNA326480) | marine metagenome | isolation source: seawater | place: Pacific Ocean: North | collected 2011 | reverse complement strand
GTAATCGGTTCACTTTTAAAATATGATAATAAATCAACATATTTAAAATTAGGATAATCTAAATGAGGATATTGTGATTTCATATAATCAATATAAACGCGTTCTGCTGAAGACCAATGATATATTTTAATAGTAGACCCTACAACTCGTTTTAAATATTGTAACCAATAACGAATTATTTTTTCTTCTTCATCAAGAGTTAGATATTTAATTGTAAAATCTTTGAATATATTGTTTTTCAGATTGATGCAACCGATAATACAAATTTTAGGTATTTCATCTCTAACACTATCATTAAAATAACTAGTGCGCTCTTCAATATTAATTACACTTTCAAAATCTAATACAATTGAGTTACACTTATCCTTAATATGATTAATAAAATCTCTATTTTTGATACGTCTCGGTGAAATTTTTAACTCGTTTTGCCTATTTATATGAATCATTTTTTCCTGAATTCTATGTCTTTCTCCTACACGAACTTCATAAGGATAAATATTATTAAGTAATAGAGGATCTGACCAAGTATAAATACCTTTATCATGAAGTAGACATCTTTTATGATAGGAAATATTCCATACTAATGTTATTTCTTTTATCTCTTCGGCAAGTCTCTTTTTTTCTTTTACCCATGGACCAGTTTTAATATTCATATTTGGATATAATTCTGTGATTGTTGGCTTTGGATAAATCAACCAATCATCATAGAAATGATTTAAATTGTCTAACCAACATAAAGCACCCTTTACTTTATCCTTCATATCATCGTTAAATAAATATCTACCAACAACACTTTTCTTTTTTAAAACGATATCTTTATTCCGATACTCTTTTGCGAATAATATACCATAATCTTTATAACCTAAAATCTCATTACATAAATATATTTTGCACTTGTAATAATATAAATTATTATCATTGATTAAATCAGTCATGTCTGAATTAAAATGCACCGTTTGATAAACAATATCAGTTATAATATAAAGAGGTAGGTCTGGTATATGTACTTCATCAAATATTTCTGTAAAGATATCTCTATGAATAATAAAATCTGGTTGTACACTTAAATCATATTTACTATGATATAAATTTGGTTTAATAAAGATACATTTAGTTCCGGCATCTATTCTATCTTTTACCGAATCATAATCTAAATGAATACATATATGATGACTAGTATTCATTAAAAATTCTATAAAATTTTCTTTGTATGTATATTTTTTTTCTTTTAACATGATTTCAAACTTACTAGGTTCGATAGATTCATAAGCATTATATTTATCATTTATTTTTGTAAACCAATCAGATAAAGGATCATTAATGATATAATTTTTAAGATCTTCAAAAGATATCATATAATAATATATTTATTTTCTATTTCTGTTTTAAACTTCTAGGAGATTTTTCACCTCGTGCTAAACTATAATCTTCAAAAATAAAAGTATCACTTTGTGATGATGCTTTATTAATCAAAGTTGTAAATTGATATGTTACGAGAGTAAACATGCTACCATAGATAGATGTTTGATAATTTTTCAAATGATAACTTGCATCTGTACATGCATTACATATTAAATCAGTTCTCATAAATGATAACCATCCGTTACAACCATACCAATTACAAAATTGATATGATCCAAATGATATACCCGTTAATAAACCTAATGTAAATATTAGATTCATAAAATTTTTAAAAACACTCATTGTAAATACAATAAGTTTTAATAGAATTAATTTTAAATTACTTTTTCTTTCTACGCTTGGTTTTTTTCTTATTTTTCTTCTTTTTTGAAGATTTTCTTCGTTTTGTTTTTTTCTTTCTACTTCTTATTTCAGGTGACGCTAATTCAGGTGCCTCTAATTCAGGTTCAGGCTCAGGTTCAGGTTCTAAAGGATCACTTAATTCCGGTATTTCTTCTAAAGCCATTACCGACTCCATTTCCGTACCAGGGGTTCCAATCAGTGTAGATAATTGAGATATTAGTGTATCTATTTGCATTCGTAAAGTTTCTATCGTTGACTGCTCTGCCCGTGAGAGCTCTCCTTTAGTCATTTTATCTTTTTTTCGTTTTATTTCGGCGACTAAACGATTTATTTCTTTTTTCGAGGCTATCGAGGGGTCAGCCTGTGCTTTAGCCACCGCTTTAAATCCTTCACCTTTAAGATCTTGTATTTTAGCTGCTGGATCTATATCTGGGTCAACATTTAATATCATATCTCTATATAATATTCCTAGTAATTCATCCATTTTTTCCGGATCTACTTTTTCACTATCCGTTAGTAAAGCTTTTATTTCAGTTATCAAAGCTTCAATTACTGATCGCGACGCTTTTAGAGTATGAATTATAATTTCTTTATATTCATAAACATCATCATTACCATATAATTCAATCAAATTTTTGATACTAGCATAAAATATTTTATCTTGTATAACTGAATTGATTCCATACTTTTCAAAAAATGTTTTTAGGTCTCCTAATAATCCACTATAACGATACAAAGTATCTATATCCGCACCTTGTTCAAATAAAGGAGCTATATAATCTGTGGCTGCTTGTGATGCTGCTGCTACTGCTGCTGCTGCTTCTCCTACTGCTGGGCGCGCTGCTGCATATGCTGCTTTTAATGCTGACGCTCTATCAAGTCTTCTTTTTTTAACAATCTTATCTTTTTTTGCCATATTATTTATAATATATAATTAGAAATTTATTTTCTTTTATTTCTAGTTTTTTTTCTTCGTCTTCTACTACGAATACTATTTTTACTATTTGTAGGCAATCTTATCATTGCATTATTTTTACCATCATAATGATCTCTATAAACTTCTGGTAACATTATAAAACCATTTTTTTCATAACATTTAATAGCGCTCGTATTTTCATTACCCGTTTCAGTTCTTACGGTTAAATATAAAATATATTCTTTACCGAATCGTTTAATATATTCTGCTACAATTTGCTGACATAATCCCATACCTCTATAATCACTATGAACTCCAAAAGTATGAATATACATTGTTTTATATTTTGATGCTGTAGATGTATCATCTTTTCCAAATCCACATGCTACAATTTGATCATTAAAAGTTAAATATCCAATATATCCATTTTCTTTAATTACATCTGTAACTGTATCATAGACAGTTGAATGATTAAAAGCTCCTGAAATAACTTTATTAATTTCATCTTTTATATATTCATAATCATAAAGATTTAAAAATTCATCTGCGGAATAAACAACCATTTTATATCTATATAAAGAATATATATTATATTTAATTAGTATGATATATTATTCAGAAGAAACTATTAATAATTTATTTAATGATGAAACATTTTTAAATGATTGTGAAAATTATAGAAATTCAAATGAAGAATTAACAAACTGTATAAACTTTGTTAACAATATTGAATTAAATAAGAAATATTTTAGACTTGAAATGAATAAACGTAGAGGATATAAAAAACGAAATAGATACAAAGAAACTGATACTACATGTATCAAAGAAGTTAATAGTCTTTTAAATAAATTAACGGATAAAAATATACTGTCTATAAGAACAAAAATAAAAGATAAATTAGGCGACAAATACTATCTTAAAAATCTAATTATTGATAGTATTTTAGAAAAATGTATTATACATACTCCATATATATCATTATATTTAGATCTTATTCATTATTTGTATGATAAAAATAATGATGAAATCATTAAAAATAGTGTTGATAAATTATATCATGGTATTCAAAATATTGAATACAAAGAAGAGAGTGATTATTTAAGAATGTGTGAACGCAATAAAAAATTAGATAAATTAATAGGTCATAGTTTATTAATTACTGAATTAGAAAAGAAAAAAATAGTTACTGGTAAAATTCACCCAACTCTAGAAAATTTAATAGAAAATCTGAAAACTTTTGATGAAGATGAAGAAAAATATAAATGTGTGCAATGTTTATATAATATTTTTAAATCTTATTATGGTGATTATTTATTGCCTGAAGGATACAATTTAAAGTTAAAATCTTTAATACATTCTGAAAAAACTATGAAAATTAAATTTAAAATGATGGATATTTTAGAGCGTAAATAAAATATATAATTCTAAGATAATACCCATTGATAAAGTAGTTAATAAATATTTAGGATGTTTAAATTCTAAATCATCTAATTCATCTAAATCCATATTTTTTATATTATTTATATTATATCTTTAATATGAATCTAACAATTTCTAAAGTTGGTATACTATTATTTTTTATTATGTTTATTTATTCTGGATTTGGTAAAATAATGAATTTTCAAAAGAAAACGAAAGGATTAGCTAAAAAGACTCATTTTCCGTATCCAATAAATGAGTTAGGTATGATTGGTGTTATACTTTTAGAAATTATTGGTGCATTAGTTGTCGTATATTATTTTTGGTTTGGTGAATTTAAGTATAATAATATAAAACTTATAAGTAAAGAAACGGTTAAATATATAGTTTTAACTTTCATAGCATTCATGTTTGTTGTAACACCTTTGTATCATCCACCAAATAAACAAATGATTGCCTTTTTATCGAATGTAACAACAACGGGTGGATTTTTATTAATCTATAACTTATTATAAATGATATCAAATGAATCTTTATTTTTAATATTCAATGCAATTGTTGGATTTTTTAGTGACATAATATTAAATATCATGGCAAAACATGATATTTATAAACCAATTTCAACATTAAGACCCTATTTTCAAAATAAAACTAAATTTCAAGCAGCATTTTATGCTTTATTAACAGTAGTTATTATTGTTGGTATTATCATGAAAATATTTCAACTATTTTACAATAAATATTTACCTGAAACTAAACAAGAATACATTATTTATTTTATCCTAACATTTATTGTAGGTTTTATAGGGGATATTGTAATATTTAAATTAAATATCTTTCCCAAACTACAAAAATATTATAGAGTAGTTGGAAAGGGTTTGTGGGGTGGTTTAGCAATTTTATTTTCAGTAATAGTATCGTTAATCGGTTTATATATTATCAAGAATCTTGATGCATTAAAAATAAATTCATTTAATTAAAATTGATATTAATAAAACACATTGTGACCATAATGGTATTAACCAATAAGGTATTTCATACAAATCAGGTTTTCTATAATTCCATGTATCATCAAAACAAGTAATAAATATAATTTCAGTAAAAACGGCTAAAATACCTATTATAAAATATAGAATCATATTTTTCATACTTATTTTAAATAAATAGATACCAAAAAGATATAATAAAATACCATATATAAATCTCTTTTTACTATCATTGATTTTATAAAATATTAGTAAAATTGATAGATAATATAAAATCATTAAGAATAAATTCATTTACTTAAAATAAATATTTTAATATTAACTATATGGACCATGAAATAAAATCTAAATTAGACAGTTTAGAATATAAATTAATTGATCTAGAAGTAAAATTAAATAAGATTACAGATTTATTAGAAAATGATGTTGCGCCTAATTGTAATAAAATGAGTTCACATATAGATTTTGTTGATAAAGTATATGATACTGTTAAAAGTCCGTTAGGTTTTATGTGTAATAAAATTAATGTGTTATCAGGTAATGAAAATAACAGTTTAACTGATAAATAATTTAACCTAAACTTTTTAAGAGTTCTTCATAAAACTTTCTATTGTTTTTCTTACTATTATTTTTCTTCATGTAACGAAAGATATAATAATCTTCTTTTGGTAAAGAAACATTATGAATGTTTGTTTTTAATGTTATTTTTGCATTTGTAATTTTAATGACTACTCCTTTTTTATGAATCTTACCAGAAGATTTTTTAATGAATACTAACCGATCATTTAAAAACAATGTTTCTAAATCTTGAACGTATTCATGATTTAGCAGGGCTTTGACAGAATCGGGTGGTAAATATTGTAAAAGAACTTTTTGTTTATCATCATATATTTCAAGTATGCTTTTTAATGGTTCCATTATTAATATATATATTATTTAAGTAATAATTCTTTAATAGTATAATATAATGATAAAAGATTTAACAAAAATAAGAGAATTATTAAGAGATTATGTTGAAGTTGAAATGCCATATGATTTTAATAAAGGATGCGATATTCAATATGTAACATGTGGTTTAGATAGTGAAGGTAATATAGATATTAATACAGAATCATTTTATCCGAATTGTAAATTTATCAGGAGATGTAATGATATTTTAATTGTTGATTTTAACGGACAACCTAAAAATGTTCAAATTTACAGAAGAGATAAAATTGGAAATATAATTTATAAGAGTCGTTTCTTTATCTTGGAAAATAATAGTAATTTAAATCAAATAGGTGGTAGTAAATCAAAAGAAGATCTAAAAGATTTAAAAGATACAATTGAGTATCAACAAAGCATTATTGAGAAATTAACCGATCGTGTAAAACATGTTGAAATAGAAAAACATGAAGTTCAAGAAAAAATATCAACTTATGAAGAGTTACTTCAAGAGGGTCGTTATAAACTCAAAAAGATGAGTTTAGAATTAAAAGAAAAATCAGAGAAACTTGATCATTATGAAGAATTAATACCAAAATTAATAAATAGTCGTTAATCATGTGTTCCATCATATTGATGATCATGAATTAAATGTCTATCATCTTCATGATGTTTAGGTTGTTGTAATTTAATTCTTAAAAATATATCTTGTATTTTATCATCATAAATTATTTTATTTTGTATATATTCTGGATCACTATAAATATAATAAGGATTTCTTAAATCGTGTGAATCTTTTTCAAGTTCTTCAGAGTATATTTCATTAATATCTTCTTCTGGAAAAGCACCAGGTATCAATCTAAATGCTGAGTCTATATTTGTATTAAAATCATAAGATTCTTTTCCAGGATCATCTTCACAAATTGGAGAATGATAAAAATGATCGTAATTTCTGATTTTATGAACATCTAAAAATGCACTAAATGCACCTTTTAAAGGAGCATTTACCTCATTTAATTTTATTCTATAATTACTATTTGGATATCTTTCGAACGGGTAACCTGGTGAAGATTCTACTTCTTGTCTGCAAGCATAAAATTGTTTACTGTCTGGTTTATTTTTTCTGGGTTGATTTTTTTCATATGTTTGTATATTCATATTTTTATAATTTTCTTGTTTGTTATGACAAAAAATAAACAAGAAAAACAATAATATTATTAAAAGATAAGAATTCATATTCTATATTTATTTATTAGATAATAGTTTAACTTCCAGTGCTACCAAATCCTCCATTTCCTCTTTCTGAATTGGATAACTCTTCAACAAGATTCAAATGAATTGATTCAAGATATCTATCACAAATTTGAAACAGTCTTTGACCCTTTTGTATCTGATAGGGTTCATCTGAAATATTATCAACAACAGCCATTAGATTTCCTCTATATCCCGCATCAATAATCCCTACACTATTTGCTAAACGAAGAGGTGTCTTGCTGATACTTGATCTTGGATAAAGATAATAACATACATTGCGATTATCATTATCAGATAATCCTTCGCATTGAATTTTAAAATCTATACGGATTGTGCTACGAGGTTTAATTGTTAAATCACAGGGGAAATATAAATCTAATCCTGCATCTCCTCTTTCTGCGCGATTTGTATTCGATGTTTCTAGTGCATCATCGTGATACATGGTTTTGATTTCATCAGTAAGAGGCTTTAGTAGTAACTTCATATTTTATATTATTCTTATTTTTAGTTTTAAATGTATTTAATCAAATTTATTTACACTTTCAGATACATCTTTTAAATTTTTAAAGATATTACTTCATTGGTAAATGCGATTAAATAATTTTATATATCATTTAAATTTAATGACCTCATCCACCTTTAAGATGTCTTTCATGATGATTCCCTCCATTCATATATGCGCCACCTAATTGTGGTCTCCCACCTCCTCATCCCATTCCACCTATCATAACTTTTTTAACTCTCTTTCTGGATCTTTTCTTGTATCTTTTACGAGAGTTTTTACGGGAGTTTTTACGCAATTGATAAGATTTTCTTTTTAAAGATCTTTTTTTAGTATTCTTTTTCCCCATATTTATATTATATTTTAGATAATATTTTCTCTGCATTGCGGACATGAATTATTTTTATTTAACCATGTTTGTATACATTTTTTATGAAATGCATGATTACACTCTAACTGTATTATTTTTTCTTTTACATTGTATTTTTCAAGACATATACTACACTCATCTAATAATAAATTATCATTTGATGTAATTTTTCTCATTGGTATTTTATAAAATTTATACTTTTCTTTTAAATTTTCACAACAATGAATAAATAATTGACTGAATGCTGGCATACATGATATCATTAACATAAATGATATCATAGTGTAAATAGTATTTTTAGTGTAATCACAGCAAAGAATATTTGTATGATTATTTAAATTATCAATGTGATCCATATTATATTTACTAATATTATAATCTTTAATCTGTATCTACATTAGGTGATAAACACAGTTTAATATGACCTAAATTAGCGACATCATATCTTATAACTAATGGATAATCATTTTTAATATAAAGATGAATTAAATTACATAAATTAGTACACTTTGTGAAAAGTGAAAGATATTTTAATGAAAAGACTCCTTGAATAGGTAATTCTGGACCTGAAGATTTAGAGAAACTTAATCCTCCTTGTGTTTCATATAATACTGTTTCTTGATTTGCAAAGTCACCTTCACACCCAAGAATTAATGAATTTCCAACACTCTTAATCTCTATATTTTCACCAATATTTGTCATGTCTCTGATAAGTTTTTGAAAATCACCTGAAGGAAGAGTTAATTCTGTTTCAAATTTAGCAGGAGGAATAGTCAGTTCACCTTCAGAAATATCAATTAAATTCATTTTAAATGTTGTCTGTGTATTTTTTTCAGCATTATTGATTTTAATACCTAACTGATTTGGATTTTCCTTTTCAACAAATAGTGTTAGTGTATCACTATTGCTCATTGCTTTTATAAGTTTAAACATATTCATCATATTCACGCCAATAGTTGTTTTCTTTTCACAGTGAAAATATTCAAAATTTTCTGAATTTAATTTCATATGAATCAAAACAATCTGAGAAGTATCAGTCGCAATCAACTTAATACCACTTTTATCAAAAATAATATTTGTATCAGTTAAAATCTCTTTCAAAGATTCAATTAAAACTCTGAAAGCACCTGATTGAACTGTTTTAATATTAAAAACATATTTATCCTTATCTTCGTTCATTTAATAATTGTATGTATGAAAATATTCTTTAAATATAAACTTAATATTTAATATATTTAATATATATATATATATATATATATTTAAATGTGGACATCATTATGGATATATTTAACTATACTATTTTTTTCTGGCGTCCATGTTGGGTTATTTTTATATCTAATACCAGAACACATTTGTAAAAAGGTAGACGAAGATGGAAATGAAGATGATAGTAATAAGTGGATGTGGTATACTGCTGGAGGTATTTTAATTTTTATCAATGGTATTATTTTATTATTATTTATGAAATATCAAACAGAAGTAGTTGTTAAAAAGATAAAAGATGTGAGTTCGAGAGCGGTTAAGGGAGCAGTAGATTCTGGGTCTAATGCAATGAGTGACTTAAAAGATAATATTAATAATAAACTTACATCAAAAGCGATGAATATACATGATTAAAATATCTTTTAAATATAAACTCATTTAAAAACTATCTCATATATTAAATTGTTATTATAATATGAGTGACAATTCTGGTCCATACATCTTAAAAGAATATCTTAAATATCATAATGAAAATACACAAAAATATGGTAAAAACACTGTTGTCTTAATGCAAGTCGGTTCATTTTATGAAATTTATAGTGTTCAAAATGATTCTATCAGTGTTGGGGCTGATATTTATAAAATTGCTGATATACTAGGAATTCAAGTTGTTCGTCGCAATAAAAGCATCCCTGAAATAAATTATGATAATTTCTTAATGTCGGGTTGGAATATGTATGCGACAGAAAAATTTCAAAAGATTTTATTAAATCATAACTATACTATTGTATTTGTAGATCAAGTTACTGAACCACCCAATCCAGAAAGGAAAATTACAAATATTGTAAGTCCTGGAACAATGATTGAAAATTATAACAATAATGATAATAATAATTTATTATCAGTTTATATTAATCGGTATCCTCAACAATATGATAAATATATTTATGTAGTTGGATTATCTGTTATTGATGTATCAACTGGTCAGAATTATGTTCATAAAATAGTTTCTTCATTAAATGATGACTCTTTATGGAGTGATGAATTATTTAGATTAATTCATTATTATTCGCCAAAAGAATGTTTATTTCATGATGATACTGGTTTAAGTAAAGAAGAAATATGTAATATTTTTCAATTAAATTCACAGACATTTCATATCGATTTATACAAGAATAAGGATTTTAAGAAACCTTCTTTTCAAAATGAATTCTTAAAAAAAGTTTTTAATTCGGGATATTTAACACCCATTGAATATTTAGGTTTTGATGAATGTGAAATGACTCTCAGTTATATTTATATGATACAATTTATTCATGAACACAAATTAGAAAATTTAAATCACTTACCAAAACCTATCTTAAAATGTGATGAAAAAAAATTAATTCTTAGCAATAATACTATTTATCAATTATATCTGATACCAAATAAAGAGCATGAATCAGAAAAATATAATTCATTATTAAGTATTTTAAATAAATGTGATACAGCAATTGGTAGGAGATTATGTAAAAACCGATTATTATATCCTATCTTAGATGTTAATAAATTAAAGGATAGATATGATATGATTGAAAAATTTCAAAAGGATCATTTATATAATTTATTAAAACCATCTTTAAAAAAGATACTTGATGTTGAGAAATTACATCGGAGAATGGGTTTAAATTTATTATCACCTTATGAATTTTTTAGTATTCATACTTCTTATAATTATCTTATTAAAATAGTTGAGTGCATTAACAAGTCTTTACCTCAAGTGTGTGAAAAATATAAAAATACAATAGAATCTCTAGATAAATTTATGCAAGAATACCATAGTGTATTTCAGATAGATGAATTAGAGAAATATTCATTAACAAATATGATAAGTTCTGTATTTCAAAAAGGTATTTACAATGATTTAGATGAACTACAAGATAGTATTAATAAAGGATATGATGATATTCTTCTTTTTTGCAACGGTTTAAATAAATATATTGATCCTAAGAGAGAAGGTTGTATTAAAAGAGATAATAATGATAAATATGGATATTATTTATATGTAACGGATAATCGTGCTAAAACATTTCAGAATTCAGTCAAAAATTTAGCAAATACAGTTATTACAATCAGTAATCATACATTAGATTTAAAAGATATAAAGTTTATTAAAAGAGGTGGAAATACTCATTTAGAGTTCCCAATACTAACTGAAATTACTAATAAATATTCTAGCGATAGATTAAAAATACAAGGTGTAAATAAAGAATATTTTCAAAAAGTATCTAATAAGTATTACCAAACTTATAATATATTATTTGATGAAATTGTAGAATTGATTGGATTTGTTGATTTAAATAGTTGTTTAGCGAAGATTAGTATTGAAAATGTATATTGTAAACCTGAAATTATAGAATCAAATAAGAGTATGTTTTCTGCGAAAAGCATTAGACATCCTATTGTTGAACGTGTTCAGACCGAAATTGAATATATACCTAATGATATTACTTTAGGTGAAAATGGAATCTTATTATATGGAACTAATGCATGTGGTAAATCGACTCTTATGAAAAGTATTGGTTTAACACTTATTATGGCTCAAGCGGGATTCTTTGTTCCTTGTAAAGAATTTGTTTATTCACCTTATACTCAAATATTCACAAGAATTTTAAACAATGATAATATTTTTAAAAGACAGTCTTCATTTGCTGTTGAAATGAGTGAATTAAGAGGTATTTTAAAAAGATCAGATAATCATTCTTTAGTCTTAGGAGATGAAGTTTGTTCTGGAACTGAAACAACTTCGGCATTAAGTATTGTTTCAGCAGGATTAAAAACATTAAGTGATTTAAAATGTTCATTTATTTTCACTTCTCATCTTCATCAACTTATGGATATTCAAATCGTGAAAAGTTTAACTACACTCCAAGTATTTCATCTGAAAATTGAATATAATGCAGAAACAGAAACTCTCGTTTATAAACGTAAATTAGAAGAGGGTTCTGGTCCAGCAATTTATGGTTTAGAAGTATGTAAATCATTAGATTTAGGTGATGAATTTATATCACTCGCTAGAAATGTTCAAATGGAAATAAGTGATATAGATCAAACCTTAGTAAATGATAAAAAGAGCAATTATAATAGTAATATTTTAATGGATGTTTGTCAAATATGCAAAGGTAAATCAGAACATACTCATCATATTAAAGAACAATGTACAGCAGATAGTAATGGTATTATAGATAATCATCATAAAAATATTACTCATAATCTTGTTCAATTATGTGAATCTTGTCATCATAAAGTTCATAATGAAAATTTAAGAATTTATGGTTATATACAAAGTAGTGAAGGTATAGTATTAAATTATGAATATATTGATATCAATGGTGTAACAAATCATAAAAAGAAATTCAGTCAAAAGGATTTACAAACAATTTTAAAATATAAACATGATATTGATAATAAAATTTTAAAGAAAAGCAGTTTGATTAAGAAGCTAGAATTAGAACATCATATTCAGATATCGGGATCAACATTAAATAAGGTTTTAAAAGGTGAATATTAAAATAAACAATAGATAAAACAAGAATAAATTAATACAAACGCATAATTAATATCTAAGGTATTCCATGTCCATAAATCTCGTTTATAAAATGGATTCATTAAGTATCCAAATAATGAATTAAAATTCATAATGATTTTACCAGTTGAATCAGGTCTTAGTAATATTTGGCCAACTGAGTATTCACTATAAATGATAAATGAAATTGAAATGATAACTAAAAAAAGTATTAAATTAATAATTTCCATTAATTTATTTTTCTATACTATAACTATAAATGTTTTCTTGTAAAAATTTAATTGTGATTGTTGT
>MDTC01188750.1_pt1 | contig 13202 bp, 9 predicted proteins | sample 811181 | NCBI WGS metagenome assembly MDTC01 (sample SAMN05326644, study PRJNA326480) | marine metagenome | isolation source: seawater | place: Pacific Ocean: North | collected 2011 | reverse complement strand
TATTTCCAGATGGAGACAAATACGTTGGAGAATATAATAATGGTAAAAAGCACGGACAAGGAACTTACACGTGGGCAGGTGGAAACGAATACGTTGGAGAATGGAGAAATAATAAACGAAATGGACAAGGAACTTACACAGGGACAGATGGAACAGTTGAGAAAGGTATCTGGGAAAACGGAAAATTAGTTGAACCAAATTAATAAAATGAAAAAACTATTTCTATACGTGTTTCTAGGTTTGTTGTTTAGCGGGAATGTATATGCTGGAGAGAGAAGTATTTAAAAGCAATGCAAAAGAAGCTTGGAAAGTTGATGATAAATTTATAGTTCCAGAATGTCTTATTTATGAATGGTATTCAGGTGATAATTACGAAAAATTCTATGAAACTTATTTTAAAAAAGATGCAAATCATAGTGACCCAAAATTTAGAAGCTTTATTGAAAATATAGGCTTATTTTTAAATAAGGAGGTTCCTTTAAATCATTCAATAAAAACAGGTTGGGGATCGCCATATGAAGAAATGTCTTTAACTAAAAATGTATCTGATTGTGTAAGCAAAATCCCAGAAACCTATGTTTCAGGATTATATTACGGGACCTATAAAGGCTACAAAGTTATTAAGTCTATAGATACTGAAGAAGGAAAAAATTTAGCACCAAATATAAAAGAAGAATTTATATCAATTAAACTTATTGAGCGAAGAAATACACCTGGAAGTATGGGAACTAGATGGCATTATAACGTTTACGGAATTATTATTTTAAATGGTGAGAAAGTAATTATACCTTTAAAAAATGAATATAATGACAAATCTATAAGGAAGAAGTTTTGAATTAAATGAAAAAACTCTCTCTATACGTGTTTCTGGTTTTGTCTTAACTTACCGGCGAACGCGTCTACCGTATAGATTTTTCATGCACCTCATATGCACCACACATTGAAAAAGAAAAACAAGAAGTGATCTATATCAAAGAAAAATTACCACTGATTCAGACACTGACTCTCGATTAAATTAAGTATATCATTATTTTGAATGAAAAAAAATTTGTACACTTTTTTGATTTTAATGTTTGGTTTTTTGCTTTTAAACGGAGCTACCACTGATGGAACTACAATAAAACCAAAAGGAGGCTGTGCAACTACCACAGCAACAAAAGGACCCTCAACTGCTAAAGTAGTTTGTATAAAAGAAGAGGATAGAAATATTTTTCAAAAATATTGGTGCAGATATATGGCGCAGATCGGCAGAATGTGCAAGTTAGAATACGATTGTCTTAAAGTGAAAAAAAATAAAACTGATGAAGAAAATAAGAGACTAGAAGACGAAGCTAAAATACAAGCGTTATGCGAAGATATGTCATACAAACATGTCGCTAGCAAGAATGGATTTTTGTTAGAAGCAGCTAAAACAGGTTCAAAACAAATTGGTAAAATTAAAAAAGGGGAAAAAATCTCTGTTATGGCAAGAGTAGAAGGTAAAGCAGACTGGATGTTAATAGCTACAAAAACTTGTAGTCAAGGTTACATAAATGAAAAATATGTTAAACTGATCGATGTAGAACCACCTCCGCCTCCACCGCCGCCAACAAACAAAGCATTTATTATAACTTCGCCTAAATGGGTTAAAAAAAATGAGTTAATGAAAGTACCTTCCTCAGGTTTTTTTGATATTGTAGGAACTGTTAATAAATCTTTTGATATTGACCAAATTACTTTAAATGGTGAAAATTTAATTATTGAAAGCGATAAATCATTTAGCGAAACCTTGCTGATAAAGAATGAAGATTTAGATATAAGAATTATTGCTTATAAGAACAAAGAACAAGTGGGAAAACCATTAATTTTTAAAATTAAAGTAAGTAACTAGTCCTTAAGTACATCTTTGATGTGGTCAGCTGAAAGCGCATGACCAAATCCCCCTGATACATAGACGCCACCCTGACCGTCAGTAGCTTCTTTACTTGATATTACCCAAGTATTAATTCCTACCAAGTTTCCCGCTAAATCAAATAGAGGTCCTCCTGAACTACCTGATCCCATTGCAGCATCATGAACAATTATTTTATTTGGAGTTTTTAAATTATATCCTAAAAAATCTTTTTTAAATACTTCTAAAGCATTAATATTTCCGTCAGCAGTGTGACCTTTAATTCCCACAGGATTTCCAAGCGCTCTTACAAAATCTGTTTGTTTAAGTTTAGAAAATTTTATTTTTTTCTTTACATATTTTAATTTTGTTTTGGTTTTTAAAATACAAATATCAATATCCTTTGAATAACCTTCTTTAAACAATTTTACACGACCTTGTTTTTTATCATCAAATAAATTCCATACTTTTATTGTATTTGTAAATCTGTTTCCTTCTTCTTTATGAATTATATGACAATTAGTTGCAATATAATGTTCATCGATTGCAACACCAGTGCCTGCACCAAAAGGATCAGTTTCTGTTCCTGCTAAAACATAATAAGTATACTCTTTTAATTTCTCAATGTTGTCTTTTGGTATACGTTCTCGTTCATTATCTGGATCTGTGAGCTTATCTTTTAAAGCAAGATCTTTCCATTCTTCTAAACAATCATTGTAGGCAACTAAACCATAATCTTTTTCTGGAGCACAATTTAATTTAACTTCATTTGTTTGACTTTTAGAAAGATCTTCAAAAGTTACATATCTATGACCATTTTCAATAAAAGATTTTTTGACTTCAATACTACATAATTTAGTGTCAGATTTGTTTTTGCACTGAATTTTAACTGCATCTAAATGACCTCTGCTAACTCTTTCATCTTGTTTTTCACTGCAAGAAAAAAATAAAATTAGAATAATGCAAAAAGGAACAACTCTATATATCTTATGAAAAATTTTCATATTGTATTTACAGTTCTATTAAATGTATTTTTGCTACAAAAGCTATATTTCAAATGCACAACAAAGATTAACAAATATAACTATAAGTATTTTGATACAGATCAACGAATATATTTTTAGTTACCATTAACTTTAAAATCGCGAGCAATAAAAGAACAAGAATAATAAAAAGCGAGGGGTAATTTTAAGTATCGTATGAAAAATTTTCATATAATATTTACATCTTTGGTAGTTGCGATCCTTTTCACCTCGGCATTGTATGCCAAGGAAAAATGCCAACCTAATTTTACAGTTCCACCCCCTCCAAAGATTTTAAGCGATGTTAACACCAATAGTAAGAAAAAGCCCGTATATGTTTTTTTTGACGGATCATTAAGCATGTTAGGTTATGTTGTTAAACGACCACCCCTTGAAAACCTCTTTCCAGATATAATTGACCAACTTACAAGTGCTGCAGAAGATTTGGGTAGTGAGACCTTGTATCACAAATTTGGTAAAAATATAGAAATGCTCGATGAACGTGGAGTTGAAAAAATGTCCGAACAAGGTGGTTATACGTGTCCTGATTCAAATCTACAATGCGAAATTGATAATAAAGAAACCAGGTTAGATAAAGTTTTTAATGCAATTACCGTAGATAAGGATGCAACATATATTGTAGTTACCGATTTGTTTATGTCCTCAAAGGATCTTGTTAAAACAAAGAGAACCAAGTTACAAAAACCTCTCAAAGCAATTTTAAGACAAGGAAAGTCGATCGGTATATTGGGTGTCATGAATTCATTTAATGGAATTATATATGATATACCGACCGATGAGGGTGGAACCAGGACTTATGCCAATGCACAAAAGAGACCTTTTTATGTTTTAATTATTGGAAGTTCAAAAAATGTAAACTTTATTAAAAATCGACTAAAACAAGATGCGTTACTGGAAAAACAAGTTGAAGTTGATTATAAATTTTCTTTAATTACAAGCAATGTTATTTCAAAAAATTTAAATGTTTCTGAATATATAAAAGAAGAAAATTTAATTAACGTCAATTCTGGGGGTGAAGCATTCAAATTACATTATACAGATCAAGGTTTACCTGTTTTTAGATTTAATATTTCTCAGGGTTTAAAACAAATAGAATTTAAATTTAAGAATACTGATTTTATTGTTCCAGGATCTAACGATATTGCTGAATATAAATTTGAAGAAAAATTTTGGTCTAGAAGAGATGTTGAATGTGAAAAAGGGGAAGTATGGAAAGAGGCAAAAATTAATAATTTTAGTAAAACTGAAGTAAATGGAACGGGAATTGATAAACATCTTCATGTAAATATTTTTGGAGTTAAAACAATCAAGGATTATAAATTAAGATGGGGTTGGCGGTATTTTGTAGTAACAAATTTGTATACAGCAAAAATTGGAACTGCATCAGTAGATGCTTTTAAAAGTTGGAGTCTTTCAAAAGCTAACGCAGATACTTTTACAAATACTGAACCCAAGATATTCAAAACATTAAATTTACTCAGAATAATTAAAATATTAAACCTTGTTGCTGAAGAAGAGTTCAAACCTACTTTGGTGGCATCTATTGGATTGGATTTTGATTTAAAAAAATGAATGTATTAAATTTAATAAGATCATTTATTTTGTGTACCATTGGTTATGCTGTATTCGCAGCACTCAGTATTTGGTTAATCCTAACACTTTTATTAAGAGAAATTAATCCTGACGGTAATTTAGTAAGAATTTTAATAAAATTAGTTGATGAAGCTGAACTTGATCAACTTGGTTACACTTTTGCCGAGATTGCCGTTGATATGTTTTATATGATTGCTTGGCTTAATATATGGTCACTTGTTACCACTGTAGTTTTTGCCCTAGGTTGGAGTTTAGGATCGCATTTTCTAAATGTGGATGCACCGGGAAAGGCAAAAGTTTACGCAATTCATTGGCTTGTTGTATCTGGAATTTTTATAGGATTATTACTGATTATTAATATTTGGATTTTAAATTCTACTAGGTTTCCAGCATCACAAGATATTACGAAAACAGGTACGTTTTCATTAACTTTTTATATCATGGTATATTATACTCTAGCGTACTATTTATCAGTGCTATTGGGTACCGCTAGATTTGCAAGATCGTCAGTTTTATTGGCAAACAAATTACCAGCGTTGAAGATATTATGAAGAATTTTATTATTGCATTAGGTGGAACCGGAGCAAAATGCTTGGAGCATCTGGTTTATAGTTGTGCCGCTGGTTTAGGGCCCGAACAGCTTTGGGCTGGAATGATTGACCAAGATGAAGCGAATGGAAATATTAGCAGAACCAAGGTTTTGTTAAGCAAATATTTTAATCTAAGAAAAAGCCTTAGAGAGACCGGAAAAAATGACCTATCCCAAGATAGCAGTCTTTTTAAAACACTAATAACTACAAATGCTGATTCTGTTTGGTTGCCACTCAAAGGTGCGAATCCCACTTTAAAGGAAATGATCCTGTATGATAGGTTAAAGCCTGAAGTACAAGGACTTATTGATTGTTTATATAATCCGGAAGAAAAAAAACAACAATTATCAGAAGGATTTCGGGCAAGACCAAATATTGGAGCAGCAGCGATGCTAGCTACAACGACAAATGAAAAAGATCCTTTTTGGTCACAAATTTATAAAGCAATCGATCAGGCTAAGGGCGGTGAAGAAGTTCGAATATTTTTGCTTAGTTCTATATTTGGAGGAACCGGAGCTTCTGGATTTCCGAATATTGCAAGAAGAATAAAAAACATCCAAAAAGAAATGCAAGTAACTTCCAATCTATACGTGGGTGGTGCTTTGATGCTGCCTTACTTTACTTACGAAGTTCCGGATGAAGATGTGGAAGAAGAGATGTTCGCAAGACCTGAACAATTTATAGAACAAACAAAGGGTGCCTTGGAGTATTACGCAAATTTATTTAAACATAATAAAATATTTGATCAACTTTATATAACAGGGTGGGATCCGTTATCTAAAATACCAAATTTTAAGATGGGTGGTAATTTACAGAATAATCCACCACTTTTTCCTGAATTGTACGCTGCTTTAGGAGCTTTAAAATTTTTCGATAAAAATAATTCGATTAGCGAAAATCAAGAAATATTTCATATAGGAAAAAATCCAACCAACAATGTTGTTTGGGAAGATATTCCAGATGTTTCAAATGAACTAAGTTCAAAAGAAAGAATATCTAGATTAATTCGTTTTGCATTTTCATACAACTGGATGTATGGACCTTCACTTACCGGAAGTTGGGCAAGGATAAAAAAATATTCAAATGAAAATTGGTTTAAAAGACTGATTTATAAACAGACCTATAATTCTGAAACAAAACAATGCGAAATAGGACACGAAAATAGACAAGAGATTGTTTTGTCCATGAAAGAATTTTGTCATGATATTCTTCTTTGGTTTACAGATATGTACTATTCTACAGAAGCCAATTCTGATCAAAAAGTAAACCTGCTATCACCTGAGTTTTTTTCAGAATATAGACCCAATGAAGTTGCGGACCGAGTTTCTTTAAAGGAGAAACTAAATATGTCAGAAAAAAAACAATTTAACAATTTGATAACAGATGACAGCAACTTTAAACTTTTAAATATAATGAGTAACATTTGTTATAACAAAATTAATAAAAATCAAAGGGGTCTAGGGGTTTTTATGGATACCCTATTTAAATCTTGTAAGAAATAATTATGGTTAAAAAAGTTTTACCACCACTGAATGAACAAAATCAAGTTCCCAACATTGCTTCTTCTGGAGAATGGAAGAGCGAAGACTCTACGTTTTTAGAGAAATTAGCGAAAGGTCTAAAAAGTGGCGGTGAAGAAATTGTTTCAACGGATATCATTTCAGTTCCCGATGTTTGGGCACGAGTACTCATTGTTAGAAATGGATTGTTAGATAATGAACCATCAATCGTAAATGAATGGAGAGGAACCTTATCTCTTTTGGCTTTGGCACCTTATTACGATCACATTTTTGAGCTTTCGTCAGATATAGTAAATATGAGCGATATTCGAAGCAATCCTTTTACCGGTGAACCTGAACAAAATTATGAATACGATCATATCGGAAATATATTATTTGATGTTAAGCCACCGGATACAATGGCTCAAAATCAAGACTGGAACGCCATCGGGGTATTAAATTATAAAAATACGACAGGTGTACAGAAAAAATCAAAGGCTATTGCAGTTATAAATCCCTACACCATAGTTGCGGCTGCAAGAGATTATTCAGCTATCAGTAATATTTCAAAACTACCATGGTATTTAGATGGTTATTTAATCGATCCGTGTAACGCCAAAGATATGAGGAAAGAACAGTACGAAATTTTATCCCAATATATTGGAAATTTAATAACTAATATTCAAACACTAGGATCTGCAAATGATGAAATTTTTAATGCTATACTAGGACGATTACAAGAATTCAAGCAAACTAGTGATGCAAAAAAAGGAGAGAAAACTTTTGATAGTATTGTTCCTTTTAAACTAAACCTAAATTTGCCTGCACAAGATGTATACGACAAACTTACAGAAACTTTCAGAGGAGTTTCTGATCAAAGGGAAAAATTTGATTGTGGATTGAAAACAAGATCTGAATTTTCAGATTATATTAAAGGTGCGATTTTTTCTGATTTTGGAGTGGCTCAGTCCACAGGAAGAAATCTATCTGATATAAGAATTTGGGAAAATTATTCCTTAAATTCTTTAAAACAAGATCCAAAACTATACATTCGGTTAAAAGAAGAATGTGAAGGAAGAGGCTATCTGTATTTAACTCCTGAAAATATTTTCACAGAAAAATTAGTTATATTTGCAGAAGACAATAGGAAGTTGAAAGAACATTCAAAAGACGGAAACCAATATGCTTATCCAGTAAATAGTTCAATGTTAATGTTTATGGACTCGGAAGCTTTGTCTACGAACTGCGTAGTAAAACCGGATGGAGATAATTATAAAGCAACTTTTTATTTAGAACTTAAAAGTGATACTGGATCCATCATTAACTACATATTAGAAAAAATATATAAAGCAAAAGATGTTATTAAAAATAGAACCGTTCCCTTAAGTTTCAGTGTTTGGCCGGATATTAAAAATGAAAACTGGAATCAATATTATTTTTTCTATGATGGCAATTTGCAAGTTAACGTTCTACCAAAAAATGTTTTTGCTGTAGATGACATTCGAAAAAAACTTGAACCATTGGGAGCGCATGAGAGAGTGAAATTTATTGATGGTTTTAATAATTCTCATCAGATTATTGGTGAAGAAATTCCAATTCAACAAACGACAGCAATCACAGAATTGAGATCTCTTGATTCTTCCCCAGAAGCAATTGCGTGTAATGTTGCAACTCAACGAGGAGGCAGAAGCTTTGTAGATCATTCTGAGCGTTTGGATGTTGGTTTAATATTGTTTCCTGAACCTCAAACAATTCCAGAAACGGCAAATATATGGTCAGTTGGAATTGACTTTGGAACGACAAATTCGTGCGTTTATTTCAAAGAAAATAAAGAGCGACCAGAAAAATTAAATTTTAAAAACAGAATCAATCTACCTTACGAACCGGGCACCGAAGAAGAAGAGAAGGAAGAGGTAATGCAGGCTCATAAAGAATTTGTTCCAAGTAGATTAATCAACGTCCCATTTATGACTATTTTAAGAGAAAGAATTTTCCAAGAAGCAGCAGTTGAGAATTTGCCTTTTAGAAGTAATTTTATTTATTTCGTGGACCAAGTTCTATATGCCATTGAAGATCTTCCAGATGATAAAAGACCCTTAAAATTCAATTTAAAATGGGATGCAGCTACACAGAGCAGAACAAAAGTTAAGTATTATTTAACGCAAATGGTATTACAATCATGCGTTGAAGCGGCGGCTAAAGGTATAAAGCTTGAGAATATAACTTTTAATTTTGCTTATCCGGAGGCTTATTCAGCTGAACATTATACAGAGTTTAGAAGAATTACCCGAAGATCAGTTAATGTCGCTTTAAGAGATGATAACTTTAACGTTCAACAAAAAGTAAACTTTAAACCCGAGAGTTTATCAAGCGCTCTATATTTTGCAGAAGGACAAGAAATTTCATTTGCACAAAACATCGTCACAATTGATATTGGTGGAGGAACTTCTGATTTATCAATTTGGCAAGATTTTAAATTAATTTGGAGAAATTCTTTCAGATTGGCAGGACAAGACGTGTTGATAAACTATCTGAGCAATAATCTTACTTTGGTTAAAGAACTAAGTGGAAAAGATGAACTGCTATTAAGTAGTTATGACAATTTACAAAAAATCAGATCAAATAGAAGCAAGTTGAATAATGGAGTCGAGTTATTAGTAAACAGTCCACAATTTGCTGCCGCTTTTGCTACTGGATTTGACATTATTGCTGGTAGCGCTAGAGGTAAAGAGCTTAAAAAACTTTCTGAATTAGCTTTATCGGGTATCTTGTATTATGTCTGTCAGGTTTTAAACCATCTAATAAAACAGGACCAATATAATCCAGATTTATCTAAATCCTTAAAGATATGTTTAGGTGGAAAAGCAAGCACTCTTTATAAGATTATATTTGAAGATGCAGAAGATCAAGAAGGCCTATCGAAAATGATTAAAAAAGTTACCCCAAAAGATGTTTTTGATTCCATTTCTATTGAATTTACTCAAACGCCGAAACATGAAGTTGCTTATGGGCTACTTGTTGAAGCGGAGGGATCGAAAGACCTCAATATTAAACCAAAATCACAAGAGAACGTTTTAGGAGAAGCGGTGATGGCCGGCAAAAGCAAAATTGATATTCTCTCAAAACTGAATCCTAATAACCAATGGAGAGTAAAGGATTTATCTAAACTGGATAATTTTATTGAGTTGTTGCGAGCGAACTCTGGAATATCTGTTAAACTCATTCAAAAATTTTTAGGGGATTTGGAAGGTAAAATTAATGCAAAATTAAAAGATGGCCAAGACCTCGCACTTAAATTACAACAAAGCCAAGAGTCGGTCGAAGGTAATACCTCTATGGCTGAAATACAAAAAACAACTTCCATTATCGAACCAATTTTCATCATGGGTTTAAAAGAAATAATTAACAAAATAACCCAAGGCAAAATAAAATTAAAATGAGGAGGATTGTAGTTTTTTTAAAAATTCTTCTGTATTTTATATTAGTTTCGATTATTTTAAATACTTCATCTTCAGCTTTTCATGAAAAAGGATTAAAGGAACCAAAAATTTTTTACAGTAACAAATCTATTACTGAACTTAGAAAAAAATTTTGTACCTATAATGTAAAAAAATTAAGGGAAGGAATGAAGCACATTAGTAATGATGAAGACGTACCAGGATACAAAATCTTCAACTATCATACTAGTGAAGCTACTCCAGTAAGTGGATTAATTAGTATTATTGATAATGAAAAAATCAATGAAGATACAAAAATTGAAGAAGTTTTAAAAATGTATTGTGTTCAAGACAAGACCAAAGACAGACCCGTCAAAATAAATGCCGATATGAAAAAATTATTCGACAAAATAGCGAAAAACAATAATTTAGTTGATCGAAAAAAAACTATTAGTTCCGCGAATATTAATGATGGAGTTATAATAATAGAGGAAGAAAATATATTAATATTTTATCCCGATTTTCTTCTTGCACTTGCAAAAGAAATTTCATCCGAAGGAGAAAAACCAGATGAAGAGCCAACAAATCAAACAATTAAACCAGAACCAGACCCAAAACCTGAATTTGATATGGAAAAAAGAGATAAATTGGAAACCGCTGCTGAAAATAAAAAATTGGAATTTGATGATGAAATAAATAAATTACGAGGGTTAAAAAATGAGGTTAATACCAATTATGAAGAACTTAAAATTAACTATCAGACTTCATTAAATAAGGTTGAAGAAACACTCAAATATACAAAAAATACTGACATTCTAGAAATTAGAAAAAAATTAAAAGAACTTGAAAATTTAAAAAAAGAACATTTTGAAGGAACAAAACTTAAAAAACTAAAAGGAAGAATAATATCGGTTCAAAATCATATTGATGGATTAGAAAAGTCGGAAGATTATAAATCAATAGAAAAACTAATTACAAAAATTAATAATGCTGAGAAAAAAAAGAATCATAGTTTAATAATAAATCAAACTGTAGAAAAAATAGATAAAAGACAATTAATAGAAGCAACAGGTTTAAAAGATGAAATCTCTGATATTAAATCTGATATTTCAGCTTTCGAATTTATCTTACGACAACGTATTGACCCTTTAAGGAAAGAGATCGACCAATTGGATTTGGGGGATGAAGAGGGCGACTTTGTTCAGTTTATAGTTAATATAGCAATATATATTGCGATTTTCCTTTTTGTTGTGGCTGTGATTACATTTATTTATTTACAGAATCGAAAAATTAGAAAGTTAAGCAAAATATCCCAAAGCGCAGAGACGAAGTTTAGCGACATGGAAGATAAGTTAAAGACAACTTCTGAAAAAATTAATTTAGCAAGAGCTGCTTCAAGAAGTAGAAGTTCATTACCTCCAAAGCCAGAGCAGCCGCCTGAAGAACCCAAAACTGTTACACAAATTAGAACTGAAAAATTTGAAGACCTTAAGAGAGATTATCTAGAAGCTTTGGATAATTTTTCTAAAGTTGCTTCATTTAAGCAAAAATGGAAAGGTTTAGGATTAAGCAAAAAGCCAAGGCAAGAGACTGCCAAAACCGTATTGATTAATTCTCCTAGGCCTTTTGAAAAATCTGAAATTTGGTGTTTAAGTTTTGAAGAGAAGTATGTCGCTTTTCCAGGCTCAAGTGTCAAAAAAGATATGGCTATCTATATGAATTTTGATTTTCAGAAAGCGGAAGCTGATCTCAAGGGAGCCTTCAATATCACCTCCGGATCAAGTTATTCTGTCAAACCATGTAGCTTAAGGAGGGGTGGAGCTGGATTTGTCGTTGAGCATGCTGGAGAAATTCAATTTCCTAAGTAGAAATGATTTATAAATTTATTGACGATAACAATGCCGAAATAACGGTCAATTCTCTTTCTAGTCTTCAAGAACTGGTTGATAGTCAAACAATAAAGGAAAACACTAAGGTAAAAGCTGGCTTAAGAGGAAAATGGTTAAAAGCTAATGAATTGAAGGAATTAAAATTTAAAAAGAAAAAAGAAGAAAAACCAGCAGAAAAGCCTGTAGATGTTGAATCTTTCATCACTCGTGAACCCACTCCGACTCCTTCTAAAGAAGAAGAGGCAACAAAAGTTGATTTAATAACACCTATTAAATCTGAAGAGAGCATCGAAGAAACTGAAGTTAAAAGTCAAACAGAAATTATTGAAAGCGAAGATTTAAGCAAAGAAGTTGAGAAAAAAACAATTACCGCTGAAAATAAAAATCAGACAGCAACCAAAGAAGGAAAAGAAGATATCTATGCCGATGAAAACATGGAGGACATCAATTTATTTCGTGCTGTTAAAATTTGCTTTCAAAAATTTTTTATTTTTACAAATAGGGCAAGTCGATCTGAATATTGGTGGTTTATTTTATCTTATTCTATATTTGGAACTATACCCACTTTCCTTCCCAATGAAAACGTAGTGGTTGTTGGTTATATTATATCCTTCTTATTTCTTATTCCAGCTATATCAGTAACAGTAAGGCGGCTACATGATATAAATAAATCAGGCTGGTTTATATTTATCTCATTAATTCCAATTATAGGATCAATAATACTTCTTTTTTGGACAATAGAAAAAGGAACATTGGGAAAAAATAGATTTGGTGAATATCCATTAGCATTTAAAAAAAAAAATGGAGAAAATAAAATTAAAGAAACAGATGAAGAAATTGCTACTCAATCTACTAATATAAAACAAGACAAAGATTTTTTTATCAAAGTATTATGGAGAGGTGACTATTCGTTAAAGCAAAGCTTTTGGGCCTTTTATTTGCTACCTGCTATAATATTTACTATACTTGTTTTTCTTTTATTACCAACTGTTCTCCTTCCAACTGCTGATGCGGGTGTTACTATAATTTATTATCTGATAGTTTTTACTGCTATTTTTTATTCTATATTATCATGGGTAGGTACTTGGAAAAGTGCAAACAAATATACAATCAAAAAAAAATTAGAAAAAAAACCAAACGGATGGGCTATTGCCGCTCAAATTATTATATTTTTGGACGTTATATCTAGATTGGTAAATATAGCAAAAGTTATGAATGAATAGATATTAAAAAACTAATCAATGAAAAAAAAAGAAAGATTATATTTAATAATTATAGTTT